>Ga0315336_1000203_pt1 | contig 231902 bp, 190 predicted proteins | sample ASW5metaG_FD_204512 | JGI IMG/M metagenome (GOLD analysis project Ga0315336, IMG submission 204512) | Ammonia-oxidizing marine archaeal communities from Monterey Bay, California, United States - ASW #5 | ecosystem: Environmental > Aquatic > Marine > Intertidal zone | place: USA: California...
CGAGCATCTGTCGGCGTAACTGTGTCATCGGGACACCTCCTTTGGTGTCCCGACCTTACGCCCGCCTAACCGCCGCCGCCCCGACAAGGCGCACGCGAAGCGTCTGCCGACAGGCTTCGTTCATATCTGCGTTCTGTCCATCAATCTGGGATCGAGTTTCTAGTCCGATCTACGGGCAAGGAGCCCTCTTCAATCCGAAACATCGGGGCCCGAACCTCCCGTCTGTTCGACGTCACTACCGATTGCAGCAACTAGCCGGAGGCCGGTTTCGATTCGTTCCGCACGGCAACGGGCGGGCGTGCAACTCTTGTTCTCCCGCGAGAGCGTTCAGGGGAACGCGATAGCACCCGTCGGCGCTCAGCTTCGCGGCCGACGCCGCAGCAGCACGAATGTGAGCCCGCCTAGCGCTACACCGCCAAGTACCAGAGCCAGGCCCACGAAACGGGCTCCTTCCTCCCCGCTCGCACCCGGCTCGCCCGCCTCTGGCGAGCCGAGTGAGGGAGCCGCCGCCGCCTTTACGGCCTCGGGCTCGACCATCTCGGTGCCGATCTCCTTCATGTCCATCGTATCCATGAGAATCTTTGAAGCATCGCCGGCATCGACCGAGCTCGGACTGATCGCTAGCGGCGCCGGCTCGGCGCGAAGCTCGTTCTCGGCTTGCGCGAGTTCAGGGGGCGGGGCTTCGGTTTGGGCCAGCGCATCGGGCGCGACCAGGAGCGACAAACAAGCAATGAGAGCTAGGTGCGACCGCATGGCGGGGGCGTCTCCAAGACGGGCTGAGCAGCTTTCCTGGTGCAAGTTCTGGGTCCTGATACCTCTAACCCGAGTCTAGTTGAAGTACTAGTACTCTGTCTAGATTCGGCGGCTCTTCAGCCATGCGTAGGGACGAAATCGTTGCATTCGGCGCGGCGGCGAGTATAATACTCTCTTCGACCGAGACTCCGAGAGCCCTATGCCATTCCTCCAAAACCAGTTCGAGCGCAACTTCGTGACCACGTCGGTCGACTATGTCTTTAACTGGGCGCGGAAATCAGCCATTTGGCCCCTCACCTTCGGCTTGGCATGCTGCGCGATCGAGATGATCGCCTCTTCCACGTCACGTTTCGACATCGCGCGCTTCGGAGCGGAGGTCTTTCGTCCGAGTCCGCGACAGTCGGATCTGATGATCGTCGCAGGCACGGTGACTCTCAAAATGGCGCCGGTGCTGAAGCGGATCTGGGACCAGATGCCCGAACCGAAGTGGTGCATCTCGATGGGCGCCTGTTCGAGCGTCGGCGGACCCTTCAACACTTACGGCGTCTTGCAGGGCGTCGACAAGATCGTGCCGGTGGACGTCTACGTTACTGGTTGCCCGCCGCGGCCGGAGAATCTTTTCTACGCATTGCTGAAGCTGCAGGACAAGATAGACCGGATGGACAATCTGCGGCGGCGTCCGACGCAAGTTCGCCTCGACGAGTCGATGCTTGAGGACTTCCAGCGTCGGGTAATGGTCGCGCAGACCCAACAGCCGGTCGCCTGATCGTTCCTTTGCCCCCGTCGCTGCCATCGCTGCTCGAGGCTGGCCGGACGCTAATCATGGGCGTCGTTAACGTAACGCCTGACTCGTTCTCCGACGGCGGGCGCTTTCTCCGGTCGGAAGACGCAGTGGCCCAAGGCGAAATGCTCGTCGAGGAGGGTGCGGACCTGCTTGATGTGGGCGGAGAGAGCAGCAGGCCCGGATCGGATCCAGTCGACGAGCAAGAAGAGCTCGATCGCGCCGCGCCAGTGATCGAGCAGCTCGCTGCGAGGGTCGACGTTCCGCTCTCGATCGACACCTACAAACCTTCGACGGCCCGAGCGTGCTTGGCTCTCGGCGCATCGATCGTGAACGACATCAGCGGCTTTGGGGACCCGGCGATGACGGCGGCGACCGCCGAGGCAGGCGCGGCGGCGGTGATCATGCATATGCGCGGACGTCCCAAGACGATGCAGAGCGAGCCTCGCTACGACGATGTTGTCGGCGAGGTCAAAGCGTTCCTCGTGGATCGCGCGTTGGCCGTCGAGCGGGGGGGGGTCGAGTGCATCGTTGTTGATCCGGGCCTTGGTTTCGGCAAGACGGCGCAACACAATTTTGAGATTCTGCGGCGGCTCGGCGAGTTCGGCGAGATCGGGCGGCCGTTGCTGATCGGACCCTCAAGGAAGTCGTTTCTCGGTAGCCTGCCGAGCGCCCTCCCTGTGGAAGATCGATTGGAAGGGACCTTGGCCGCGGTATCGATTGCCGCAGTGGCGGGGGCCCGCATCATACGTGTGCACGATGTTCGCCAGGCCAAACGCGCTGTCGAGGTCGTCGACGCTGTGCGGCATGGTTAACCCCGACAATCCGATGGACCGGATTCTCATTCCCGAGCTTCCTTTGCGCGCCCGCGTTGGCGTCGAAGAACGGGAGCGCGCCGTGCCGCAACCGATTGTGCTCGAAGTCGAGCTGCGGCTCGATCTGCGACCGGCCGGACGAAGCGACTCGGTGTCGAATACGATCGACTACGAGGCCGTCTGTGGGCGGCTTGAAGAGTTGGTCGCCGATCGCTCCTTCTGCTTGATCGAGACGATCGCGGAAGAGGTCGCCTCGCGGTTGGTAAGAGACTTCCCGGCTCAGAGCGTTCGTGTGGCGGTACGCAAACCGCGCGCGCTGGCGGCGAGGGGCGTACCGTATGCAGCCGTCGAAATCGAACGCAGCCGCGACGACTGACGTGTTGCTCGGCCTGGGCGCCAACCTTGGGCGCCCGCTCGAGAACCTGCGCTGCGCCGTTCAGGGCGTTCTTAGTTTGGGAGCGGTCGTCGAGGTTTCTTCGCTGTATCGCACGGAGCCGGTCGGCTTCGCCGACCAAGACGATTTCCTCAACGCTGTGTTGCGCTTGCGGACCGGGCTCAGTCCCGAAGAGCTGCTGGCCGAACTGCGTAGCCTGGAGGGCGAAGCCGGGCGGCGGCGCCTGATTGCCAACGGGCCGCGATCGCTCGACCTCGACATTCTCTATTACGGCGAGTGCGTGATAAAACGAGACGGGCTCTCGATTCCTCACCCGCGCCTAGCCCGGCGACGCTTCGTGCTAGAGCCCTTGGCCGAGATTGCTCCCAGTTGGCGGGATCCGACCAGCGGCCTGTCGGCGACCGAAATGCTCGGGCGGCTTGAGGGCAACGAGCGCGTCGAGCGTCTCACGGAGCCAAGTTGGCCGCCCGCGACAGGGCCTTAGCCGCGTCGACGGCGAGGACGGCGGCGTGCTTCGATTCGTTCGGCAGGCCTCCGAGCGCGGCTTCGACCTCGGCGGCGGCGACGCACGAGGCTTGTTCGACGGTGCGGCCCGTCAACAGCACGGTTAAGGCCGAGCCGGCGGCGATCGAAGCCGTGCAGCCGCGCGTCTGATAGAGGACGCGAGTGAACCGGCCCCCGGAAACCTCGGCGGAAAGCTTGAGAATGTCGCCGCAGGCCGGATTTTCGACCTCGACGACGAGCGCGGGCGGATCGAGCGCGCCGACGTTGCGGGGATGCTCGAAATGATCGAGCAGACGCTCGCTGTACATTGTCCGCCATTGTAGCCGCCGGGGGCGGGCGGAGTCAGGGCAGGCGGCGCAGGGCGAAATCGTCGAGCCAGACTGTACCGCCGAGCCTTGCGCCGGCTCGCGGCGAGGCAAAACGCTCCAGGCGGACTTCGATTAATCTCGTTTGCGGATCGACTACGAAGCGACGCTCGAAGCGGCGCCAGTCGACGTCTCCGACGAGCGGTTGCGAACGTAGGTCGAGTCGCGTCGCGTCCTCGGCGTCGAGGACTCGTAGGCGCAGCCCCTCGCTGGTCACCCGTCGGGCTCTCATCGCGGCGCTGATACGGTGCGCTCCCGGCTCGACAATCGCTCGCTGCAAGACGTGCTCGTAGTTGGGATTGGCGCGGCCGTCGAAGTCCACTCTGAGCGAGGAATGGCCAGCCGCCGATACAGAATCTCGACTTACGCCCGCATGCTCATGCGAACGGACGATCCAAGCCAGCGGGCCGCCGCGCAACTCGCGCTCGAAGCCTGGATTGAAGAGCAACTCCTCGGGCGGTTCGGCGCTGCCGGCCCAATCGCGCCAGGCGGAGCCGGCCTCGCTAAATCGTCTTCGCGCCAACATGCCGGAAACGTGATCCGAGGCAAGGTCGGCGTCGAGCAGGCCCGCATCGCGGATCCAAGCGAAAGCGGTGTCGGCATCCTCGGGACGTTCGACGAGAATGTGGCGATAGTAGATCCGCAGCGGAACCGGCTGAGGGGGAATCGCGACGGCGAGCGCTGCCGCAACGCCGATGCCGGAGCGGTCAAGCAACGAGAAGGCCTGTTCGTTGTAAGCCTGGGTGTGATCGAGCACGCGGCCAAGCAGCGGCAGCGCTTCGTCCGGTCGCTCGACCGAGAGAAAATGCTGCGCGGCGCGAAGCAGCGTCAAGGAAGCCGCGGGTCCCCAGCGAACGGCGGCACGAAAGCAAGTTGCGGCACGCTCCTCGAGCGTGCTGGCGGCGTAAGCCTCTCCCAGATCGCACCAGCGTGCAGGTGCGCTGGGCTCGCGGCGCAAGGCCTCTTCAAGGTGCGGCAGCGACGCAGCCAGCGATTCGCTCCCGGCGCTCCAGCGCAGTCGGCGGCCGCGCGCGGAGGCGGCTTCGGCGGGGCACGGAGCCGGCGCGCAACGCTCTGGGTCGACCCCGCGGCTAAACGAGAGCGCAACGGCGGCGAGCGGAACCAGGGCCAGCGCTAACCGCCGCGCGGTCGTCCATCTTGTTAAGATGCGCATCGGCGCGTCGGCCAGTCAGAAGGTAGAGGGCGAGCGCGCCGGCTGTTGATCTTCGCCGCTGAGGCCAATTACGAGTCCGGTCGTGGCGCCGGCTCCGATCGCAGCGACGATGGCAACGCTCGCCCCGGTCGAAAGCGAGCCGATCGAGAATCCGCCTGTGGCTCCGGCGACGTCGCCGGTTGAGGCGGCGCCCGGAGCCGCACGCGGCTCCGCGGCCGCCGGCTCCCTGCGCTCCGAGTCGTCCTCTTCTTCTTGCTTCGCGGGCCGGGTGCGGCGCCTCGGCGTAGCGTAGGAGCCCGCCAGGAGCAGAACCGGTTCCTCGCCAGGCGCCTCAAGCCAGGCGTCGCCGCGGTAGGCGGCAATCAGCAGGCGGTCGCCGCGGTTGGCGACCACGAACCAACCCGGCCCGCGGGGCCGTATCTCAACGTCGCCCGCCCGAATCGACGTCTTCTCGACCGCCGCGACGCCGCGCTCGAGGCGCAACAAGTCGGTTTCAGCGACCGCCGAGCTGTCGGCGCGAATCTCCACTCGGCCCAATCGCGGCGAGCTCAACACCGCAGCGGAATCCGCGGCCGTCTCCACCCGATCGCCTGCCCAGACCTGCCAGGAGGGAACCCCCGCCGAGTCCAACCTCTTGCCGGCCAGTTCGACCTCTCCCGCCGGACGCAGCGCTCTCAACGCCGAGGCGGCCGGCGCCGGCAGAGCGCTCATCATCCCGATCGTTAGGGCGGCAATGTATTTGCGCATCGTTTTCGTTTCCTCTTGGTCGGCCGTATTCGGATCCACGAGAATCTCCTCTAGCGTTTTATCGGCGAATCCCGCTCCAAAGTTGCGCTTTTGGTGCGTTCTTCCTTTGCAACGCTCGATTGCATCGTCCGACAGCAGGCGAAACCGCCCCGCGGAGTCTCGATGGCGCCGCCCTAGCGTGACACCGACGCCGAGCCCGGCCGCCCAAGACGTGGCCAGAGCGTTGGCCGGAATTCGGAGATTGAAGTCCGCCAATCCATGCAGGCTGATCGCCGTCAGCGAAGCCATTGAGGCAAGCGCCAGGGCGCGCTCGGGAACCGATACCGCCTCTTGCGCCGCTCGCCCGAGACGATGCGCGAGCGCCACGGCAAGCCAGATCCAAAGAGCGAGCCCCGGCAAGCCCATCTCGGCGGTCGCCTGCATGTAGTCGTTGTGGGCATAGTCGTCGCGCACTTGCGGCGCCGAGCGTTTGAAGCGCACGAAAGCCGGCTCGTAGGCCCCGGCGCCGCAGCCGGTCCACGGAACCGCCTTGACCAGCTCCAGCGACTCGATCCAAAGCTCGATGCGGCCTTCGCCGGGCGCCGCCGAGGGATCGCCGAGTCGAGCGAAGCGCTCAATCAGCGACGGCGGCGCAAACATGCCGGCGGAGAGCACAAGAGCCGCGGCCGCCGTCCCCGCGATCAGCGCCGAACGCAGGGGCCGTTCGCGCCGAAAGCTCAGGGCGGCCGCCGTCAGCAGCAATGAGACGGCCACCGCCACAAAGCCAGCGCGCGAGAGTGAGCTCAGCACGCCCGCCGCCGTTAGTGCCGTCGCGGCGGCCGCGGCGCATCCCCAGACCGCGACTCGGTCGCCGCGCCGGGCGGCCACAAGCGCCAGCACGGCCGAGACCGCGGCGAAAGGCAGTGCGATCTCAAGGAGCCCCGCGAAATGGTTGTGGTTGGCGTAGGAGCCCGAGACAGCTTCGCCCCCGGGCGCTGCGCCCTCGTAGAGTCCCCACAACGCCTCCGCGGCGCCGACGACGATCAGCGGCGCCGCCGCGGCCCAGGCACGGCGTCCCAGAGTGCGTGCCGCGTCGCGGGCTAGCGCGAACGCAGCCGCGGCAGCAAGGAGCAGCAGCAGCGCGTCCAAGGTCCGTGCAGGGGCGAAGCTCAGAGGCGCGAAGACTGCGGCGAGCCCTAGCTCGGTAAGCTCGAGCTGAGCCTCGTACCGCAACGGAGAGAGGACGGCGACCCAGCTGAGCGGCAAGGGAATGAGTTGGACAACGGTCCAGGCCGTCAGTAAGGCGATCGGCGCAACCAGTGTGCGCGGCGCCCTGGCGCGTCGACCGGCGAGGAGCGCCAGAGCGCCGACTGCCAAGCAGAGCCAGGCCGCCTCGGTGCGGTCTGTCGCGCCGCCGACGGCCGCCGCGGCGGCGAGCAGAACGCCTAGGCAGCCGGAGACCCACAGCGCTCGGTGGGTCTCGTGGTTGAGAGATCTGCTCTCCTCCCTCATCCCCGACCCTTGTCTTCAGCCGCCAACAAGCCCACCTTCTGAGCGGCCCACAGAGGCAGGAACCAAGGGGTTTCGAGCAGATAGCGGCGCCAGAGCCGGCGCGGCTCGCAGAGCAATCGAAACAGCCACTCGAGCCCGTTTCGCTGCATCCACGGCGGCGCTTGCTCGATTCGCCCTGAGTGGAGATCGAAGGCGGCGCCCACGGCCGCCAGCACTGCGCCAGGCAGACAATCGCGATGTTCGATGATCCAACGCTCTTGTTTGGGCGCCCCCAGCCCGACAAAGATCAGCCGCGCGCCTGAGGCCCGGATACGCGCCACGGCGACGCCATCCTCTTGCTCGCTCAGTGCTCGAAACGGGGGCGATTCGGCGCCGACGACTCGCAGTGCCGGAAAGTGGGCGCACAATCGATCTTCGAGCTCGGCCAACCGTTCCGGGCGCCCGCCGTAGAGATAGACCGAATGGCGGCGCTCGGCAGCCTGACGGCAAAGCCGCAGCATCAGCTCGGGTCCGTAGACGCGCTGCTGCCCCTTCGCGCCGAGCGATCGCAGGGCCCAGACCAACGGCATGCCGTCGGGCAGGGCCAGATCCGCTGCGGCAAGCATGGCCGCGTACTCGGGATTGCGATAGGCCTCGACGACGGCGTGCGCGCTGACAACGAACACAGCCCGGGCCGGCCGGTCGGGCGAAACCTGCTCGATCCACTCGCGGCAACGCTCGATCGCCTGCTCGTAGCTCACAGTCGAGATCGGAGTTCGGACCAGCGTTCGCTTTTCGGCGCTTGCGCTCATATCGCCCCCGCGGGCTTCGATCTTGCCGTCGGCGCTCGCCGAACCCCGTGGTCCGCGCAGCGGAGCAAGCCCGGCGCCGACCATCAGCGCCGCCGGCAAAACAAATCCAGGCTCTTCGAGCCACTCGAAGGCGCCCCCCAACAACAACGCCATCACGATCGCTCCCCCCGCCGCATCGGCTCCGCTATCGCGGCGACGAGCCAGCGCCGCCAGCAACCCCAACCACATCGAGGCATAGAGCGCGATGCCGGCCGGCCCCAGATCGCCCGCCAACCCGCTCCAACTCGAGATGTAAGACCACACCGACGAAGCGCTGGCGATTGGATCGCGACGATTAGCGAGCAGCAGCCTTTCGGCCGCGGGTGCGGGCCGGAGTCCCAGACGGCTGATCGGCGAGTCGACGGTAGTCTCGCCTTCGACCGACAGCACTCCGACCCGGCTTACCGACTGTCCTGGACCGAGACCGACTGCTCCGCCCAACGGGGCGTCGATAGCGTAGTTAAGTAGGGCGGCGATACCCCGCTGTTTGGCGGCCAACCCGGCCTCCATCGTTTCCCAGTGCATGATCAGTTGCAGCGGCGGGTAGAGGGCGAAGACCGCCGCCAGCAACGCGGAGCCGGCCAGGGCGGGAGCAGCCAAACGACGCCATGACATGCCCGAAGCACGGCAAAGCGTCCAGACCAACGCCGGTACGAAGAAGACGACCGACGCTTTGGCGTCGCTAAGGATCGGCAGCACCAGCAGCAAGGCCGCGCCTCCCAACCGCAGGTAGCGAGCTTCGATGCGTCCGGCGTGCACCGCGGCGCCCACCAACGTCAACGCTCCCAGCAAGGCCATCGCACCGGCGACGTGCGAGCCGGCGCCGAGTGAGACGAACGTGCCCTGTACATGGTCGCCGAGCCCTAGCTCGGCGGCTTGCCAAAGTCCGAAGGGAAGTTGCAGCCAAGCGCAGCAGAGCAACAGCGCCCACAATCCGCGCCGCGCCGCCTCGCTCAACCCCGCGCGGGTGAGGGCAAAGACCAGCAGAAGCGGCTCACTCCAAAGCAGCCAGGCCAGTGCAGGCCGCTGCGCTTCGACACCGTTGATCAGGCCCGAAACGACGCAAAGCGCTGCTAACGCCGCCAGGCCGCGGCCCAATCCCTTCGCGGCTGCTGGACCGACTCGGCGAACACGCAGCGCCGCCAACGCCGCCGCTGCCGCGAGCGGGAAATGAGCGAAATTGAACGTGGCCGGAACCCATCCGCCGACCGTCAGCAGACGAGAGAAAACGGCCGCCGCAACCGCTGCCGCAACGCTCCAGTGCGGCGGCAGGCCCGCCAGAACGACGAACACGCCGAAGCCCACGACAATGGCCGCCGCCTCCGGCTCCATGGCCGCCGCCGCTCCGAGCGCTGTCGCCCCGAAGCCGCAGACCACGGCCGCGCGGAACGGCGGCTGAGCGGCGCTCGCGAGCAACCGCGCCGGCCGGGCCCTTACGCGGATCCGAACGCGCATGTCGCTCTCTCTCGGCCTGCCGAGTAAGCGGCGATCGCATCTCGGTAGATCTCTTCAAGACGCTCGCCCTTCTTTCGCCAATCGAAGTGGGCGGCGGCGCGCCTCTGACCCGCTGCGCCCATCCGTTCACGGCGTGCCGGATCTCGCGCCAGCTCAACTAGGGCGTCCGCGAGTCGCCTCGCCGTCTCGGCCTCGTCTGTCGGCTCGACGAGCTTTCCCGCCTCTTCGCCGATCTGCTCTCTCATCGCCCCGGCGTCGAGCGCCGCCAGCGGCCGGGCCGCCGCCATGGCCTCGGCCACGGCGTAGACGGGAGGATCACGTAGGCAGGGGTGCAGCATTAGATCAGCCGCGGCGGTCATCTCCATCGCTGCTTCGCGGGGCAGCCGGCCTAGCAGGCGCACCTTGTTCGTCAGTTCGAGGCGAGCGACTTGCGCTTCAAGCCGAGCACGTTCAGGCCCCTCGCCGACGATCGTGTACCGCGCCCTCGGAACAGCGTCGAGCATTCGTGCAAACGCCTCGATGCCAAGCCAGTGTCCCTTGTGCGGACGCAGCTCGCCGACGCTGATCAGCTCGAAATCCGGCCCCGAACTCACTGGCCGTCCATGGCGCAGTTCCACTCCGATCGAATCCATCCCGACGCCGCGTTCGCGAGCCGCCCGCCCGAGACGGCAAGCCGCCGCGGGAGACTGAATCAAGATACGGTCAGCGCGCCGCGCCGTTAGCGCCGCTAGCGGGTCGAAGCCGCCGAGCGCAACCGCCGCCCACCGGGCTGCGTCCCCGGCTCGCTCAGCGAGCCTAAGCGCAGACCGCAGTCTAGGGTCGGTTTGTTCGAGACCGCCTAGCGGTCCCCAAACAAACGGCTTCGCCAGCCGCGCCAAACCGCTCGGCGTCCAGGCCGAGCTAAGGGTCAGGTGGTGGACCAAGTCGAAGTGCTCTCGGAGATCGAGCCGCCTGGCCACGCCGCCGATCGCCCATTGCCAGAGATAGGCGTAGGCCCGCACGCCGCCCGCGCCGTACTTCCAGAAGCACGCCGAGGGCGGCAGATCAAACCAGACCCAGTGCACGTTCTCGAGCGGTTCAGAGGCCAGGGCCTGCTCAATAGCGACACGATTGTTGGCACGAGTGATCGCCCATACCTCGTGCCGCCTTGCGATCTCGCGAATCCACATCCAGCCGGCGCCGGGTTCGGAGCCGCGGCCGGGCTCGCAAGCGTAGGCCGCTGTCAGAATCTTCATATCGTCTCCGCGACGGCGAAGCGCGCCGTCAGCAAGAGATTGCGCAATCGCGTTCCCGCACGGGGCTCGGGGCGGCTGAGACGATCGAGCAAGTAGAGCGCGTAGCACAGCGCCCAGTCCGAGGCGCGCGCTCCGGCGTCGACCAGAAGCGCCTCGACGAAGCGAAGCGACAAGGAATCGGCGAAGGGCGAAGGCGCGCCCGTCAACAACCAGCTTTGGGTCAAGAAGTGGTATGCGTCGTAGCCCGGCGGCGCGTCTTCGCGATAGCTCTCCCAATCCCACAGCGCTAGTCGGTCACACCGCGGGGTGTGCTGAGGGGCGCGGTTCCAGGGAGTATAGTCTCCATGGGCGGCCCCGAAGCGAAAGACGCGCCCGCCTGCCGCTTCGGCCGCGACCTCAGCCGTGCGGCCGAGCAGCCTGAAGTCGGCTCGGTTCGGCTGGCTGGTGATGCGCTTGCGAAGTTCCTGCCAGAACGGAGATTCGTCTAGGCGCAGCCTCAGGCCGCGATGCCTCCCAAGCTCAAGCAGCGCGGCGACATCTCGAGCGCCGAGCCGTTTTGAGGGCTGCCGATCCCCGATCTCAAGCGGCGCCGTCAACAGCGCCGACCACCGCGCTTTCTCGATACGGGCGAGTAGGCGTGGGAGCCGAAACGCTGTAGTCCGCATGTCGGCGAATCGCCCGAACGCTTGCCCTTCTCGACTGAGAGCCATACGCGAAAGGGCTCCCCAGGCCACCCGCGCGAACGCCTTTGCCTTTCCGCTTTCGTTGAGTGCGACGACGATCGCTCCTACGGATTCGCGCCCCCGCAAGAGCGCCGCGAAACGCAGCCCAGCGTCTCACCCAGCGCGGCGAAGACGTCATCCGCCAAGGGGAAAGGCCGGGTCGCAGGCGCTCCGCGCCCTAGAACGACGGCGCCGGGCAGGCTCGCCGCCAGGGCGCGAGCCGCTCGGCCCGAGCGGCCGAGGGGCCGCCACAACGCGCGAAGCCCGCCGCGAAAGCTAGTCCCCTGGGCGGGAAGCCATAGCCGCCGCTCGCCGCTGAGCGCCAGGGAGACTCCGCGCCGCCCGGCGCTTTCGGACGGAATGGACGGGACGGCGGAAATCGGGCGCGGCCTCAAGCGGCCACAACGTTCCTCGAGTTTCTCGAGAGTCGCCTCGAGCGCCAGGGCGCGGGTTTCAGCAGCGACGCCGGAGGCGTCGATCAGGGCCACATCGGCACGCTCGAGTCCCAGGCTCAAGTAGCGGCGGCGCAGCGCGGCCAGCCGTTCGCGGCTCGTCTCGCTCTTGCGTTCAATCGCTCGAGCGGGATTGAGATCGAGAACTAGAGTCAGATCCGGACGCGGCAGCAGCCCCGCCGCACACGCCGCAGCCCGCCTTGGACCCAGAAAGCGATAGCGTGTCGGATCGACGGCGAGATCATCGAGGGAGCGATCAAACAGCACCGCGGTTGTAGCCCGCCGCGCCGGAGCTACACGGGCAATCCAGCCCGCCGTCCAGATCAAGGCGTAGTAGGCCGCCTTCAGCGCCGACAGTATGCGACCGCGCGGCGCTTGATCGTGCGGCCGATCAGGCGCCGTCGGTCTGGAGCCGGCCCGCCGCGGCAGGAAGTGGAAGCGCAGAGTGCGGCGAAAGATTCCCGGCAGATCACTCTCTAGTGCGTCGAGCAACGTCGTCTTGCCGACTCCGTCGGGACCGAGCGCCGCTACCGCGAGACCGCTCGGCTCGAGCAGCCGGGCGATCACGCGCCCGGCTTCATCGGCCCAGTATCGGACCGTGCCCTGTGGATCGGCCAGCAGCGTCCGCCGCGCCATCGCTCGGGCCAGCAGCTCGAACTGGCCGTCGAGGCGCGGCCAATCGCCGCTGTGAGCCGCTGCGTTCACCGCGCGAGCGCCTTCTGCGCCGAGAAGCGAAACCGCCGCCGTCTCGGCTCGCCCGCCGAGCACGGCGGCGAGCTCCGTCATTCGCCGCTGGTCGCCGGCTCGCAACGAACGTTTCTCGTAGAACCGCTTCACCAGCAGATAGCGCCATTCTTGTTCTTCATTGAGTCGCCAACTGCTGCGCTTCCGACGACGATGCTCGAGCAGTTCGTCTTCGCTGAAAAAGATTCGGCCTCCCCAACGGTAGTCGAGAGTGAGATCGATCGCGATCGCGATCGCGCCCGGACCCTCTCTCTCGACGACGGCTAAGCCCCAACTGCGCGCTTCGTAGCGCGCTCTTCGGACGATTCGATAAGACGAGGTGAGCGCCTGCTCAAGGCGATTGAGGTCGCTGGCACGCACGGCTAGATCGAGGTCCGCGGCGCGCTCCACCGCCGGCTCGTGCAGCAGCGCATAGTCGACGCCCGAGGCGTCAACCAGCCGCAAGCAGCGCTCGATCGGAGGCCTCATAGGTTCGTCTCCCCCCTACGCCCGCGCAGCGTAACGCGGCCCCGGCCGCGAAGCCGGCGCGCAGGTTTTCCACTACGCCCTGGCGGCCCAACGCGGTCTCCCAACGTCCGTAGCGCCCAAGCGGCGCGACGCCTCGACTCTCGAGCGCCCGCAGCGCCTTGACGCGCCAACCCGAGCCTGGACGCTTCCAGGCATAGGCCGTCTGCGCCCAGGTCAGATCGGCGACCTCGACCTCGCGGATCCAACCCCAGTCGTTCAGTTCGGCAATCGCTTCGCGCACGAAGGCGGTGCGCTCCTGCTCGCTCGGCGGCCTCTCGCGCCGCCAAGCTCGTTCGACGTAGAGCGCGGCGAGCTCGCCCTGGTCCCGCGCCGAGGCGGGCAGGAAAGATTCGTCCACGCTCGAATAGAAGCCCACGCGATGAAGGCCGGAACGGCTGCGCGGCACGTAAATCCACTGCTCGTATGGAAAGCGGCGGCCGCGCCGCGCCCCCAGGTTGAGCACGAGTGCCGACGTTGCCGGATCGGCTGCCTCGCCGGGATCGGCCTCGAGACCTGCCAGACGCAAGGTCGTGTCAAGCGGCAACGTCGAGGCAAGAGTCTCGTAGTCGAGGCGTCGACCGTCGCCGAGACACACCTGCTGGGCTTCGAGGTCGATCGCCTCGACACTCGCTCCATACTCGACCCGTCCCTGGGCCGCCAGCCCGCGCGCAACAGCGTCGAGGCCCTCGGCGGGGTAGAGAAATCGGGCGTTGTATCCGCGCTTGGGCGTCGCGCCGAAGGCGCCGGCCAAGACCGACCCGATTGACAACGGCGACTTGGCGTCGTCGGGCGGTTCGACCTGCTTGCTCAAGCCCGCCGTGTAGAGATCGTGAAACGGTCCAAAGAAAAGCTCGTGCAGGGTGCGCCCGAAACGGAGCCGCAAGTGCTCGTCGAGATTGTCGGCTGAAGTCGACTGCTCGCGGGCCTCAAGGATCTCGACGACGGCGCGATGCGCCGCCTCGGGTCCGAGCCGCCCCAGTGCGTGCTGCAGAGGCGCCGGAACAAGCAGCTCACGTTCGGGCAAATAGGCCGCGGCGCTGCGGCCGTGACAGCGTGGAGTCGAAAAGCGTCGAAACACTTTCTCGGCCAAGGCGTCGGCGCCCCAAATCCAGTGCCCGCCGCCGATCTCGAAGCGATAGGCCTCGCCGTCGGTCGGAGGTCGATCCAAACGTTGGCCCGAAGGCGTCATGTAGTAGGAGGCGCAGAGCCCGCCCGGGCTGCCTTCCGCCTCGAGGACCAGCCCGCCTGAGGCCGCGCCGGCGGCCAGACCGGTCACTCCAGCGCCGAGGATCAGAATCGGTTCGCTCATAGCGTCTCCGAGCGACCTTCTAGCCGCACCGCGCCCGAACGCAGGGAGAAGTAGGCGCCGCCGAGCCCCCGCAGCAAGTTCTTTCCGAAATACATGAGTCGCAGAAACTCTTCGCTGCGGCCCCGAAAAAGCGTCTCGGCGGCGACGCCCTCGAGCAGTCGGCAGGCCGGCAGCGCCTCAATGTGCAGCGGCCGCCAGATTCGGTTGTAATCCCATGACAACGTTCGCAGGGTGCGAAAGCCCGCCCTGCGCACGGCTGCTTCAACGCGCGCTCCGGCGAACCCTCCCGGCGGGGCGAAGTCGTCGACGGGACGCCCTAGCAGACAGGAAAGAGCATCGCGTGATTCGGCGGTTTCGGCGGCTAGTTGGCAGTCGCTGAGCAGGTCGAGGCGGCAGTGGCTTGCGCCATGCGCGCCCACCCGATGACCCTCCGATTCAAGACCGCGTAGTTCGACCGCGCCAAGCCGTCCCGGGCGTTCGAGCTTGCGGCTCGGCGCATAGAAAAGCGCCCGTGCGCCCAAGCGATCGAGCACACGACGAGCCGCGCAGGCGTGATCGGCGGTCGCATCGTCGAAACTTAACAGTAGCCGCGGCTCGCCGCTCGAGCAGAGCCGCGGAGACATCGTAGAAGTGCCGCTCCGCCCCGGCGTCGACGATACGGTGATAGGCAAGCGCAATCGTCATGCCGTTTCGCTCGCGGCCGCGCCGATCCGCGCCGCCCAGACCACTTCGCGCGCCGCCAGGTCGCGCTCGGGCCGGTCGCGGAAGCGCCGATCGACGTCGACCGCACGTAAGGCCTCGAGATCGCGCTCGGAGGGCGCTTCGACGCGGTAGGCAAGCATCTCGAAACCGGCCCGGTCAAGCGCTTCGCGATAGTCGCCGACCGTCATGCGGTTGAAGCTCATCAACGGCGAGTTGACCAAGCTGTGCCAGACTCGCTCGGAGTAGCGGAACTTGTTATAGGGCGAGCATCCCGGATCGAAATCGGCGTAGAGGTCGTAGCACTTCACCGCGGCGATGAAGACGTCGCCGGGCTCGAGCGCCGCGGCGATCTCAGTGAGCGTCCGCTCCGCCGCCTCGAGGTCAAGGTGAAGCAACACCTGGGTCGCGGCGACGATGCGCGGACCCGGCAGCTCGCGGATTCGCTTCCAATCCGTGAGAGGAACAGCGTAGCGCCAACCCAGCCGCCGTAGGCACGTCTCGAGCGTCGGTGCGGCGTCGAGCGACGGCGGCAGCCGCACGATTCCTTTTTCGGCGCGCTCGTCGAGCAGCTTGGCGACAAGCGCCGACGTGCCGACAAGGAGATCTCGTTCCAGATTGGGCCGCACGTCGACCAGCAAGGCGGCATCCAGGCCAGCCGCCCAGAACGAGAGTGGAATCGTCGGCGCCCAGCCGGCGCCGTAGTCGATGAAAGTACGCGCTCGCGATACGAGTTGTGGGTCGATCTCGGCGAGCAAGGTGCGATAGCCGCGCGCCACGTCGAGCTTCTGCGACATGGAGACGCGCGAGGGCAGGGTCGAACCGGTTACGCGGCGCTGCGCAAAACGGTAGGCGCGACCTCCTCCCGGAGCGATCGAAAGTGCTTTGAACCCTGCCGCCTTGAGCTGCCATGGGATGCGCATGCGGGCCCCTCCTCGCTATCTCGCCGCTGCGAGAGCGACGAAAAGACAGATCGGCTGTGAGGGCCGTCGACTTCACGCGGCGCGGCCCGCCGCCTCGGGCTTGGCGGCGACGACGTGTAGGTCCGAGCACAGCGGCGCCCGCAATCTTAACGCCGGATCGGCAAGCGCCAGCGCGGTGCGATACAGGCTTGGCCGCCAGCCGGCTCCGCGCGTGAAACGGATCGAGTCGCGCGCGATGAAGTTGCGGCCTCCCGAGGTCAGCAGCCGCAGGCCGTTCCATTCGGCGAGTTGTTCGAGCTCAGCCAGCGTCGGCTCGCGTACATGGCCGCGGAAGACTGGATCGCCCTCGTGGTACCACTCCTCTAAGGCGCCGAGCGGTGAGCGGCCGAGCGCTGCCGCCAGACGCTTGCGGAGATTCACGCTGTTGGGTGCGGCAAGCATTAACGCGCCGCCGGGCCGCAAGGCGCGACAGATCTCGGCAAAGAGGCGTCGCGGCGAATGGTGCCAATGCTCAAGCGAATGAAAGCTCACCGCAAGGTCGATCGTTTCGTCCTCGGCCGGCAGCGGATCCGATAGTAGATTGCGGTCAACGATCTCGACGCCCAAATCGCGGAATCGCGCCAGCACGCGCTGGAGCGACGGATCCGCCTTGTCTTCGACGCCTCCTCCTCCTCCGAAGTCGTCGACGATGCACACCTCGAGGCCGAGCAACCGCGCCAGCGGCGCGAAGGCGCCGAGGCCGGCGCCGAGGTCGAGCAGGCGTCTTCCGGCGGCGAGCAGGCCAAGTCGATCGAGCTCTTCGAAGTAGAAACGGACGCGGGGCGGGAGTCCCTCGCGTTGCAGCATCGCTTGGTAGGCGTGCCCTTCGTAGAGCGGAAGCACGCGACGGCGGAACAGATTCTCGATGCCTGCGGGAGTGGCGCTCATGTGGGCCTTGGGAAGACTATCGGAAGCTCGTACGGCCGACTTCAATGCGTGCGCGAAAGGCGTTCGGACGAAACTCGCGCGCCATTAGGGCAGCAGCCGCCATCAACGCTAGGGACTGAGCCGCGGCCGCGCCTCGCGCACCGAGCGCGTAGGCCGCCGCAGGCCCTACAAGCAGCGCGGTCGCCGCAGCCGCCAAGCGTGCTACGAAGATCGCTCGCAAGCGACCCGATGCGCGCAGCGCCGCGTCGAGCGTCATCGTCAACGCGTAGGCCGGAGGCGCCGCGGCAGTCCAGATCACTACTTCCGAGGCTATGGCGAGCTTGCCGGGAAACAAGGCGCGAAACGCGATTTCGCCGAAGCAGATTAGGACTACGCTCCAGGCGGCGGCGCCGCCCAGCGCGAGCGCTGAGGTCCGCCGCAGCGCGACCCGCAGCGCCGGCTGGCCGCCGTTCGCAAGGCATTCGGCGAACCAGGGCGTGCGCGCCGCGGCCAGTGCCAACAGGGCGTTGAGAGCCGGCATCATCAGCGCCGTTGCCGCCCCTAGGGCCGCTGCCTCCTCGAGACCCGCGATCAGCGGCAGCGCGAAGGTGTAACAGTTCGTCGGCAGCCAGGCCAGCGCGGCCGAGGGCACAGCCCAACGCGCCCAATCGAAGTGATCCGCCAGACGCCGACGGCTCCAGCCCGAGCCGGCCGCGAGACGCGGCCGCACCCCCAGCGCCGCTGCCAATGCCGCTGCCGCGCCGAGCGCCGCGAATCCATACAGCGATGCGGCGGTCCAAGCGTTGAGTGCATCAGAACAATCGAGGATCGAAGCGCCGCCGACCAGCGCCGCGGCTTGGACGCCGAAGATCACCGCTGCTGTCGCGAAGCGCCGCCTTAGGATCGCCAGGCGGCGCAGCATCCACTGTGCGAGGACGAACGGGGTCGCTGCGGCGAGCGCCGCCACGGCCCCTGCTTCCGGGCCGAGACCGTTCAGCAGCAAGACGAGCGCCAGCGCCGCCAGGGCTGCGCCGGCTGTGAGACCAGCGGTCAAGCTCGCCGCCGTGAGCCAAGCGCCGTAGCGCCCAGGCTCGGAGCCGTGGCGTCCCGCCGACCACACCGTTCCCGGCTCGAGCAGGCAGGCGGAGTGGAGAGTTCCAAAAACCCCGAACAGGCCAAAGCAGACGGTCCAAGCGCCGTAGTCGGCCGGCTCGGCCCAACGCGCGAGCAGGAGCGTGAAGAGGAACGTTGAAGATGCGAAGACGGCTTGCTCGACCACAGCCGCTGTCGCCGAAGGCGCCGCTGTCGGGGCGGCGCTCAATAGGCTCCCCGCCCGCTGACCACCGCCAGCGGCGTCTCGGCGAGAATCATGAGGTCGAGCTTGATGCTGCGGCTCCGCACGTAGGCCAAGTCGAACTCGATCCACTTCTCGAACTCGAGATCGCCGCGGCCGTTGATCTGCCACAACCCCGTCAAACCTGGAGGCGTGCTGGCGCGCAGCTCGCTCCACTCGGCAAAAAGACGGCTTCGGCCGTCCGGGTCGAGATCCTGCGCCGGCAGCGGACGCGGTCCGACCAAGCTCATCTCGCCGCGCAATACATTGATCAGTTGCGGCAGCTCATCAAGGCTCCAACGACGCATCCAGCGCCCGAGAGGCGTCACCCGCGCGTCGAAACGCAACTTAAACACCGGTTCGGCCGGCGACGCCGCCGGGCGCGGCGCGGCGCGGCGCATCGAACGGAACTTGAGAAAAGCAAAGTGTCGGCCGCCGCGACCGACCCGCGTCGAGCGATACAACGCCGGCCCGGGCGAGCTGAGTCGAATCGCCGCCGCCAACGTGAGCATCAGCGGGCTCGCCAGCGTTAACAGTAGTGCCGCGCCGACGACGTCGATTGCCCGCTTGAGCCGCTCGGCGCTCGCCGGCCTGCCAGGCGCTTCAAGCGCCAACAGGCTCACTCCGTGAAACGATTCGAGTCGAGGGCGGCGGCCCGCCCGCTGCTCGACCAAGCGAGCCGCCTGTACGCCCATGCCTTCGGCGGCTTCGCGGCAACGCTCGGCGTCGCGTCGCGCCAAGCCTTCCTCGACGACGATCAGGCGATCAAGTCGGCAACGATTGATGATTTCGCCGAGCCGTGAGACATCTCCGAGCGTTTTCGAGCCGCTGCTCTCAAGCGCCGCCGCCAGACGTTTGAGATCGCCTCGCATCACCCCCGATGGCGTCACGACACCGCACAGCTCGAAGCTTGGCGAGCGGGCGGCAGCAAGGCTCGCGGCCAGCCGCCGGGCCGCTCGACCGCCGACCAGCGCGACCCGCTCTGGGCTAGGCCAGCGGCTCTCGATCAGGGCGGCGACCAGTAGAAACACGTAGCGCCCAGTCAGCAAGGCGAAGAAACAAACCGGGGCAAGCAACAAGGGAAACGAGCGCGACAGCGCCGCGCCGGCCTGGTGCGAGAAGAAGATGGCGACAATCGTTAGCCCGGCGACCAGGAGAGCCGTTTCGGCGGCATGCCGCAGGCTGGCGGCCGCCCGCTCGGGCGGCCGCCGCCTAGTTTCGCCGCGGTAAAGCGCCGCCGCCAGCCACAACCCCAATATCCAAGCCAACGGAGGAGCCGCCGCAGCCAGCTCAGCGCGGCTCATGGCAAGCGACATCGCCGGGTTAGCCGTCAGCCGCAACTCAAAGCTCAGCCGCCAAGCCGCCGCCAGCGACGCGGCGTCGAAGCCGAGTCGCAGCAACCGGTAAGGCAGCCGCTGGAAGGATCGATCGCTCTCCCGCAGTTGGCCGGAAGCGAGGGGCGCGGCCGCCGCTGCACTAGCACCGGCAGTCGAAAAGCTAGGCGGCGTCATCCTCTTGGTCGCCCTCTCTTCCGTAGTAGCCCGAGTAGCCGTAGCTCGCGTAATAGCCATATCCCGTATGACGGGGATTCCAGGAGTTGAGCAGTGTTCCGAGCACCGCTGAGCCGTCTCGATGCAACTGCTCAACCGCTTCCTTGGCCGCCGCCCGTGTCGTCTTGCCGGCTCGTAGCACCATCACCGAGCCGTCGACCCAGCGAGCCAAGACTCTGGCGTCGGCGATCTCAATCATCGGCGGCGTGTCGATGATGATCGCGTCGAAACGGCCGCGCGCCGCCTCGATCAGCTCGCGCGCCCGCACCGAGTGCAGCAGGTTCGGAATGTTTCGTTTGGGCCGGCCGGCCGAGAGAACCTCCAGTCCGGGAACCGAACAGCGCCGCAGATAGGGCTCGATCGCGTCGGCATCGAGCGCAGCGGAGAGCTCCAATAAGTCTCCGAGACCGCGTCCGCGGGGCAGTCCGAAAACGCGATGCATGCGGGCCTTGCGCAAGTCGGCGTCGATCAACAGCACGCGCTGGTTGATCTCCGCCAAGCACATCGCCAGATTGGCCGAGACCGTCGTCTTGCCTTCGCCGGGATGCGGCGAGGTAACCATGATTACCTGCGGCGTTCGACCGAGCGTTGAGCCGAACAGGATCGACGTCAGCGCGGCCCGGAAGCTTTCCGGCGCCGCTACCGGCGCCGTCAGCCGCGGCGGTTCCTCGGCCCCCTCGATCGCTTGGCCGTCCTCACCCGCCGCCAAAGCCCCGAGCTGCGGCTCGGCCGACTCGCTGATGGGAATAACGCCCAACTCGGGCACCGTCAGGAACTCGACCGCCTCACCCGGTTGGCGCAGCGTTCGGTCAGCGCGCTCGGAGATGAAGACGAAGGCGATGCCGGCCAAGAGGCCGGAGCACAGCCCGGCGAGCCCGTTGAGCAGCGGCCGCGGGCGATAGGCCTTGCGCGGCGCGGTCGCCGGATCGACGATGCGAATGCGGCTTGCTTGTATCGCTGACTCAACTCCCGCTTGCTTCACCTTGTGTAACAAGCTCTCGTAGAGTCGGCGGTTGCTCTCCACCTCTTCGTTGAGGATGCGGTATTCGATCGACTTGTTCGCCTGATCGGAAACTTCTCGTAACTGCCGCTGGTAGTTGGCGCGCAGAAGGCGCTCGCGCCGCTCTGCGGAGGAGTAGTCGGCGCGCAGCCGCTCGACCGCCCGGCTACGCTCGATCTCGATCGCGCGCTCGACCTCGGAGAGCCGAGCGTCGACGCGGCGTAGCTTGGCATGTCGAGGGGTTAGAGTCGCGGCCAGCTCGGCTCGTGCGAGGCGCAACTGGGCGAGCTCCGCCCGATGTCCGGCAAAAGCCTCGTCTACGGCAATCTCCTCGTCGCCGGCGGCTCGCTGCTCAAAGCGCGCTTGGCTGCTGATGCGGGCGGCCTGTGCGCGCGAGAGCTCGGCCTGAGTTTGGCGCAGCTTCTCCTCCGCGATGTTCTGCTGCTCCGAGGTGATCATCAGCCCCGAATCACGGGCGTAGCGTTGCAGTCGCTCCGAAGAGCTTTCGAGCTCGGCGCGATGTTCCTCGAGCTGCGTCGACAACCAAGCTCCGGCTCGCCGCGAGGCCTCCCAGCGACTTTCGAGGGTTCCCTCGATGAAGGCGTCGGCGAGGGCGTTCGAGAAGCTCGCGGCCAGCTCGGGATCGGGCCAAGCCGAGTAGATCTCGACGATCCGCGTTCGGCGCGAAGTCCGCACCTCCAGGCTCTCGATTGCTCGCCCCAGCGCCCGCTCGCGCGGCGGAATCTTGGACCGGTTATCCCAATCCATTCCAAACGCCGCCAGCCAGGCGTGCCAGCGCCCGTTCGGCGCGGCCACGTCGGCTCGTGCGGCGAGGTCAAGGCGGTCGACGACAACCGCCAGCAGTGAGTGCGACCGCAGGATTTCGGCCTGCGTCATCAGGTCGTATTCGATCAACGCGGCATCGCCGCCTCCGCGGCCCGAAGCCGAGTCCATCCAGGAGCTGGAACCGCCGCCCGCCTCGATTTCGATCGCCGCCCGAGCTTGGAACAGCGGGGTTTGCGCCCACGCGGCCAAGATGCCGCCGGCGACGCCGAGCACCGCGAAAATCGCCAGCGCCGCCCGGTTGCGCGCCACGAGATCCAAGTAATCGAGAAACGTCTCGTTCGGAGACTCCTCGCGCTCAAACCGCGTCGCATCCGCGGAATGGCTTACGAGCGGCGCGGGCAGGCCGCCGCGCTCAGTCGGGGGCGAAGCAGCGAGAAGCTTGATCGAATTGCCCATGCCTTACTCTTGCCGGCTCTTTCACCGACCCTATCGCACCACGCCCCAGATCAGCATGCCTGTACCTATGGCGATGGCCGCTTCAACGCCGCGCAGCATCGCCGTTTTGCCGCCGCTCTTGGGGATGAAGAGAATGTCCTCGCTCTCAAGTTTCGGATCTTCAGCGCGGCCCGCCAAAACGTCCTCTAGGTTCACCGCGACCTCACGCCGCTCACCGTCGCCGCCGCCCGAACGTAGAATCTTGGCCTTCTTCTTTCCAGCGGTTCGGGCCATCCCGCCCGCCAACGCAAGGGCCTCGAGCACTGATACGCCCTGGCGCTCCGGCATCGGAAACCCGCCGGCCTTGGCCACGTCCCCGATTACGTAGACCATGTCGGTGCGAGGAACCGATACCACGTCGCGCGGCAAGATCTCAATGTTTGCGGCCGGGTCGCGGCCTTCGATCAGATCCGGCAGCCGCACCTCGGCTACGCTGTAGCGTCCGCTCGGGTCAGTCCGGGCTTGAGACAACGGCAGCGGCCCATTCTCCATCCGCCGAGTGATCGTCACCATGCTTCCGGCGTCTTCGCGGGCGCCGCCCGCTAAAGACAGCATCTCGACCAAGCTCTTGCTGCCCTCCAATTGATGGACGCCCGGCGCTCGCACGGCCCCGATCACCGAAACCGGCTGACTACGGAAGCCGCTAATCTCCACCGTCGCTCGCGGATCGAGGTAGTAGTCGCGCAGCCGCCGACGCAGCTCGACTTCAAGCTCCGTCGACGTCAGGCCAGCGACATAAATTCGGCCGGCAAGCGGCAGCGTCAGCTCTCCGCTGGGACCGATGCGAAGCGGGTCGCTGCTGATCTCCTCGGCTTCGGGCGCGCGGATGACGATTTCGTCGCCCGCGCCTAATCGATAAGCGGGCGCCTCGGCGCGTTCGAGCAGCGGCTCCGCCGCCGGCGCAGCGAGTGAGAACGAGAGAAAGAAGGCGGCAAAGACCGCCCGATGGGAGCTGATCACTTCTCGGCTTCTCCGGTGCGGGTCGGCTCCCGCGATTCAAACGTCGGCGCGCTAGAGGCGCGTCTACAGCAACCATCGGCCCGCGGGGAGCAGGGGTTTAGAAACGTCGAATACCGGAAAGCGGGAACAAGGGCTCTGGTAGCTTCGTATTGTTAGACGAGGGACGGAATAAAGCGAATGCTCAGTTTCTTGATGTGGCTGTTCTTGTTTGTCGTCTGCTGGCCGCTGGCGCTGCTGGCCCTGATTGCGTACCCCTTCGTCTGGCTGCTGTTGCTGCCGTTCCGGCTGCTCGGCATCGCCGTCGAGGGGGTTTTCGAGCTGCTGCGCTCGATCCTTCTGTTGCCGGCGCGTCTGCTGCGCGGCCCGCGCACGGCCTAGGCGTCAGCTTCGCGACGGTCGAATCGCGACGGTGAACTCCGTCTTGGTTCTTGCCCTCATCTACGCGCCGACACCCTTTCCTCGAATCGATTGTCCGAGGTGGTAGCTGCCCTGGCGTAGCTTGCGGGCGCAGAACGCAGCCGCCCTCCGCGCTGCTGAAACGCCCTGGGGAGGCCGCTGTATCCAGTAGCTGCTTTCGCCGCTGGCGAGGTTGTATCCAGCCGCCCGGCAACTGCCGGCGGTGAAGTAGTGGCACACCAGACTACGGCGCGTTCGAGTGGAGTCGTTGCGCTTTCCGCCGCCGTGAAGAAGTTGCCCGTGCCAGATGAGCAGGTCTCCCTTGCGAGGCAAGAACTGCTGCTCGACCAGCCCAAGCCGGGCTACCTGGTCTCGGATGTAGGCTTCCCACGCTCGGTGCTCCGCGGCGATTTCGGTCAACCGCCCGTCGGAGAAGCGATACGGCGCTATCTTGTGGCTCCCTGGCACGTAGGACAGCGGCCCGGCGTCGGGATGGCAGTCTTCGAGCGCCGTCCATGTTGCGACTAGGGCGCTTTCTCGCGGAGGCGTCATATACAGCGAGTCGACGTGATTTGCCTGCTCGCTGCCATAGTCGAGGTTGAGAGTGTTGCAAAGCGCCGGCTCATCGCCGAGCAGCTCCGCGAGAATCAGCGTTAGGCGCCGGTCGAGCGCCAAGGAGCGAATCTCGGGAAAACTAAGATAGAGATCGTTGATCTTGTGCGGCTGCGTCTGCGCCCCCTTCGGTAGCCTATCCATGCTGCTGCGGCCGCCGACCGCAAGGTTGTCGACGACTACGTGGCTCGGCCGCGTCCTCCAAACCTGTGCGTGCAGCCGAAGAACGTCCTCGATCGATCGTTCCGAAACAGAAGCGGGCAGGATGAGAAAGCCGTTCTCATCCCAAGAGCGGCGCTGCTCCTCCGTTAGGCCGGCTTCGGTGACGCTCGGGCTGTCAGCGGCGCTCATCGCGTCTCCGGAGCGCCCAGCGATGAGGTCGAGACCATGTGCCAATTGTACGGACGACTTTGGTCTGGCGCCGGGGCCGCTACTCGATCGTCAGGCTGAACGGGGCCAAGGCCAGCACGCCGCCTTCGATTAGCGCCGGCCACGGCGACGCCGCGCCGAGCTTGGCACGCAAGATCTCCGGCAAGGCCGGCCGAGCGCCGAACTGCTCCTGGTCGAGCAATGACTCCAAGAAAGGCCGCGCCGCGGGATAGGAGATGAGCTGCACGTCCTCATCCTCGCCAATTTCAGCCGCCTCGCGCGCCATCGCGAGCGCTTTCTCAAAACCGCCGACCTCGTCGATCAAACCTGCTTCGAGAGCTTGCGAGCCGAGCCAGACACGGCCTTGGGCGACTTCGTGAATCTCCTCCCAACTGCGACCGCGCGCCTCAGCGGCCTTTTCGACAAACGCCTGGTAGACGGCCTCGACGCTCTCTTGCACCTTGTCGCGCTCGGCCCCTTCGAGCGGAGTGTAGTCGCTGTCGATGGCGGCGAATCGACCGCGGGTGAGGATCTCCTTGCGCAGCCCGATCTTGTCATAAAGACCGCGAAGGTTGAGCTTGCCGAAGAAGACTCCGATCGAGCCCGTATAGGTCCCGGGATAGGCGACGATCGAAACCTCCGATCCCATCGCCATGTAGTATCCGCCGGAGGCTGCGACGTTCGACATCGAAACCACTACCGGCTTCTCGGCAGCCAGGCGGTTGACGTCGCGCCACATCCGATCGGAGGCGATCGCGTCGCCGCCCGGGGAGTTGATGCGCAGCACGACGGCCTCGATCTCGTCGTCCTCTTCAATGCGTTTGACCGTTTCGGCAAAGCTGCTGGAGCCCAAAGTGCGCGACTCAAAGAACGGATCGACTTGGCTCTTGCCGCGCATGATCGAGCCGACGCCGAACAGCACAGCGATTTTCTTGCCGTCGCTGAAAGGTTCGGCAATCGCACGGGCGTACTCGGTGACTGAGATTCGTTCCGGATCCTCGACTTCGATCGCCTCCGCGAGCCGGTCGTAGAACTCGTCCTCGTAGAGCAACTCGTCGATGAGCCCATGGTCGAGCGCCTGTTGCGGCAAGAACGGCCCGTCGTCGACCGCCGCGCGCAAATCCTCGGTGCTGATCTCGCGGCCGGAGGCCGAGCTTTCTAGGAACTGCTGATAGATCTCGTCTAGCAACGCGTTGGTCACTTCGCGGTACGAGTCGGACATGTTGTTGCGGGTGTAGGGCTCGACGGCGCTCTTGTACTGGCCGACGTGCGCCATCTCGACCACGACGCCCATCTTGTCGAGACTGTCTTTGTAAAAGGCGACCTCAGCCCGCAAACCCTTGACGTCGAGCATGCCCTCGGGCGCCATGAAGAGCTTGCCGGCGGCGCTTCCGACCAGATAGTCGAGCGTGCCGCCTACCTCGATATGCGCGTGGACGGGTTTGCCGGACTCGCGGAAGGCTTCGATCGCCCAACGCATTTCCTGTGATTTGGCCCAACCGAGACCGACGCCGTCGAGCTTGAGCGCCAAGGCGCGAATGCGATCGTCGTCGCCGGCCTTGCGAATTGCGCGGCAGGCGCTGAGCAAAGTGATGGGGGTTTTGCCGCCCAGCGCTTCGAGCGAGAATTCGGAGGCGACATGCTCTGGCAGATTGCCTGCGAGTCGCACCGTTAGGACGGAGTCGTCGGCCACGCTCGGACCCGACATGCCGGCCGCCCAGGCCAGCAGGGCCACGAAGACGACGATCAGGAAGACCAGCGCTACGCCGCTGGCGAGACCGAGCAAGTATTTGACCATGAGGTTTTCTTAGACGGGCCGAAGAGCGAGTCACTCCCGCGAGTCGGCCCTCATTATATCGGGCGCCGCCGAGCGGTCAGTCGTCGGTGACGCCCGTCTACTGGCTGTCGGTGCGGCTACCGCTTCAACGAAGCCAGTACCTCGCCTGCATCGGCGTCCTCCAGACACGGCGTGGTCTCGATCGGCAAGACGTCCGCCCATTCGGCGACCCAAGCGTATAGAGCTTTGGCATCGGTCGTTTCGACGACGGCGAATCCGCCGCCGCTCATGCCGTGCCAGCGGCCGATCAGGTTCACGCCGGCCGGCGGCAATCCGCCTGCGTCCAGAAACCGAGCTATAGCTGCGTTGTAGGTGCCCTGCGGCAAGCTCCAACTGGTGATGTATTTCACTATGGTTCTCCTGTTGAGGAGCTAATGAAGAGGCTCCTCGCCGTTGAATCGTAATGCAGCGGCCGTCTTCCTCGCAATGCATCGAATGCGACCTACGATATTCGCCGGCGAGTCGCGCACAGCAATCCCGCTCAACAGCCCTGTTCCGGGTACAATCTGACCGAGCCCGCCTAGCGCGCTAGCGAGCCATGATCGGCCGTACCATCTCGCACTACAAGATCCTCTCGCAACTCGGCGAGGGCGGCATGGGAGTCGTCTACAAAGCCGAGGACTCCAAGCTCGAACGCACTGTCGCGCTCAAATTCCTGGCGCCGCATCTGGTGCAAGACTCCGAGGTGCGCAAGCGTTTCGAGCGCGAGGCGAAGGCGGCCGCGTCCTTGAGCCATCCGAACGTCTGCCACGTTTACGAGATCGACGAGGCCGAGGGCAAGACCTTCATCGCCATGGCCTACGTCGAGGGGGAGAGCCTCGACAAGAACATCGAGCGCGGGCCGCTGGGTCTAGAAGAGGCGCTCGACATCGCGCAGCAGATCGCCAAGGGGCTCGAAGCGGCTCATGAGAGGGGTATCTTCCACCGAGACATCAAGCCCGAGAACGTGATCGTGGACTTGAAGGGCCACGTCACGATCATGGACTTCGGCCTGGCGCAGTTGACCGAGGCGTCGCGGTTGACCAAGGCCGACCAGACGATGGGCACGACGGCCTACATGTCGCCCGAGCAGACCGATGGCTCGGGGACGGATCATCGCACCGATATCTGGTCGCTCGGCGTGGTCCTCTATGAGATGATCACCGGCCAACAGCCGTTCAAAGGCGAGTACGGGCAGGCGGTGATGTACTCGATCCTCAACGAGGAGCCTGAGCCGGTCACGGCCCTGCGAACCGGCGTGCCTATGGAGTTGGAAGTCTTCGTCGGCAAGTGTCTTCAGAAGGTATCTGAGAAGCGCTACCTGAGCGCGGGGGAACTGGCTCAAGACCTCTCGAGTCTACGAGACAAGCTCAAGTCGGGCGGCTCGAACGTGTTGGTGAGACAGCCCGTGCCCGAGGTAGCACCTGGGGCCACGATGTCGGGTATCGCGCGCTACTGGTGGCTCCCGTGGGCGCTCCTCGCTGCAACGGCTTTACTCTTGCTAGCCGTTTCGTCGATTCACTTCACGGAGCCCGAGGCAAGGCGCCTTTTGCGCCGATTCGCCCTGACGCCTCCCGGACAAGCTAGCTCGAATCTCATTCTTAGAAGCGCCGCAATCTCGCCCAATGGCAAGCACGTTGTTTTCGTCAACCCCGAGGAGCTTTGGGTATTCGACCTGGATGCCGAGGAACCTCGCGTCATGCCCGTACCTAATACGGCAACGGCTCCGTTCTGGTCGCCCGAAAGCGATCGTATCGGTTTCGCGGCGAACGGGCAGCTCAAAACCATTGCCGTGGAGGGCGGTCCGGTCACGCGGATTTGTGACTTGCCAAGCGAGAATTTCGGCGGAGCATCGTGGAGCCCTGATGGCGAGTTGATCGTCTTCAGCTCGGGTATTCCGGCGGCTCTATACGAGGTCGCCGAGCGTGGGGGCCTAAGCCGAAAACTCACTTCCACGGCGGAATCGGATCAATCGGAGGACAAGCCATCTGGGGAAGTAGTCGCCCCACACTTTTTGCCTCTAGCTGCGGGCCGGAGGGTTTTGTTTTACGCGGTCGGGCAACTATCCGCGAGAGTAATCGTCCTTGAGGACCTCAACACAGGGCGCTGGAAGACACTTGGAGCGGGCGACAGCCCTTTTTACTCCACGAGCGGCCATTTGATTTTTCAGCCAGCAGTCCTCAAGAAAGAGTTGTGGGCTCGTCCTTTCTCGTTGGATCGCCTCGAGTTCACCGATCCGGCGTTTCCAATTGCTGAGCATGGCGAGTGGCCGACGATAGCATCCGACGAAACACTTGCATACCTCGACGCCCGGCGGGAGAACCAGCTACAGCTCACTTGGTTCGACCGGCAAGGGGTCCGAGTTGACCAGATTGGATCTGTTGAACCGATTGGCCAGTTTGCACTGTCGCCAGACGCGCAGAGAGTTGCTGTCTCGGTGGGCGAGGGGGATTCCGACCTTTGGATTTGGAGCACGAATCGTCCCGAGAAAACACGGCTAACGTCTAGCGCGGCTAGGGATTATCGCCCGGTTTGGTCCCCGAGCGGTGAAACGTTGGCTTTCTCATCGGCCCAGGCGGGCAACGTGGACATCTATCTTGCACAAATCGGCGGGAGTCATATGGAAAGCGCCGTCGCAACGACGGTCGAAGCCGAGCAAGTGAGCGACTGGTCGAACGATGGAGAATATATCGTTTATGGGCGAGAAGATCCCGTGACTGGGGATGACCTCTGGTATCTGGAAAGTACTGACGGCGGCGCTTCCTGGATACCGCGGCCGTTCTTGCAGACCGCCTTCAACGAGCTGGCTGGGCAGCTATCCCCTGATGGTCGCCACATCGCGTACGTGTCCGACGAGACTGGCGTGCAGGAGATCTACGTGAGGGAGTTCCCTGGATCCGGCAGGAGACATCAGATTTCGACAACAGGCGGCCGCAAACCGCGCTGGGGCCCGAGCGGGAGCGAACTGTTCTACGTCGAGGGGCGGGATACGCTGATGGCAGTTTCAGTGTCGACTCAGCCGAGTTTTTCCCCGGGCGATGCGACTCCTCTTTTTAGGCACACTGGATTGGGCCGGGGAGGGCCGTATCCCCGCTACGACGTATCGGCTGACGGCCAACGCTTCCTCGTCGCAGAAGCAGTCGAGAGAACCCCCGATCCCAAGATCCGCATCGTCGAGAATTGGTACGAAGAGTTCCGCGACCGCGAGTTGGATTAGCCTATGATCGGCCGCACCATCTCGCACTACAAGATCCTCTCGCAACTCGGCGAGGGCGGCATGGGAGTCGTCTACAAAGCCGAGGACTCCAAGCTCGAACGCACTGTCGCGCTCAAATTCCTGGCGCCGCATCTGGTGCAAGACTCCGAGGTGCGCAAACGTTTCGAGCGCGAGGCGAAGGCGGCCGCGTCCTTGAGCCATCCGAACGTCTGCCACGTCTACGAGATCGACGAGGCCGAAGGGAAGACCCTCCTGGCGATGGAGTACGTCGAGGGAGATAGCCTCGACGACCGGATCGAGAAAGGCCCGCTGCCGCTCAACGACGCCCTCGACATCGCCCGCCAAACCGCCGAGGGACAGCGAGCGGCGCATGAGAAGGGCATCGTCCATCGCGACGTCAAACCAGGGAATCTGCTGATCACCCCCGACGGGCGAGTGAAGATCCTCGACTTCGGGCTAGCGCTGCTGGTCGAAGGCTCGAAGCTCACCAAGCTCGACACGGCCGTCGGGACGGTGGCCTACATGAGTCCGGAGCAAGCGCAGGGAGCCGAGGTTGATCACCGCACAGACGTTTGGGCGCTGGGCGGCGTGCTTTACGAGATGGTCTCAGGGCAGCGGCCGTTTCTGGGGCAATACGATCAGGCGCTGCTCTACGAGATCGTCAACGAGCAGCCGGAACCGCTGACCGGGCTGCGGACAGGCGTGCCCGTCGAGCTAGAGCTCCTTGTCGACAAGTGCCTGGCGAAGGACGCGGGACAGCGATACCAGTCCACTGCGGAGCTGATCGTTGATCTCGGAACCTTGAGCGAAAAGCTCAAGTCGGGGAGGTCGACGATTCTCAAGACCGCCGCGCCCACGCCTGCGGCACAAGCTGTACCCGGTGATCTGGGCATGGGACGCAAGCTGCGTCTCTATCAAGCTCTCGTCGGCGTGGCGGTTCTGGTCGCCGCGGCAGTTTCATTCGTCGCCTATCGGCCATCCCCGGAACCTAGCGTCCGCAAATTCTCTCATGTTCCCGACGATTTCCAGACGCTCCAAGGGCGCTCGGCCATCTCCCCCGACGGCAAACACATCGCCTATACGGCGGGGAGTCCGGCCGCTTTGTGGATTCTCGATCTGGACCAGGAAAAGCCTCGACGTCTCGATGATTCCGAAGGAGCGGGTCGCCCGTTCTGGTCGCCGGACAGCGAGTTCGTCGGATTTGTGACCGGCAACAGACTCAAGAAAATCTCGCGAACCGGGGGGCCCGCAGTCGAGCTATGCCGGTTGCCGGGCGCGAGCAATTACTTCCTTGGCGCTTGGAGCCCGGAAGGCGGCTCAATTGTCTTCTCCTGCCGTAATCCAACTCGTCTTTACCAGGTTCCCGCCGACGGTGGGAACCCGGTCGAAATCGTCAGCCGGATCGGCGACCAGGCCCGAAAGGCGACAGACTCCGTGAGTTCGCCCCAGTTTCTCCCAGCGAAGTATGGCCGCATCCTTCTATATCGCGTAGGCACGCCGGTCTCTGGACGGCTGCTCGTGGCGGAAAACTTGGCTAGCGGGGAGCGCCAGGAGACGAATGTGGAGGCTGGATACTTCACCTACTCTGATTCCGGCCATATCGTCTATCAGCGCAGCAACACGCATCCCGGCGACATCTGGGCCTTGCCCTTCTCCCCGAAGTCCCTCACTGCCGCTGGGGGCGCTTTTCCCATCGCCCGAAACGGAGGTTGGCCCAGCGTCTCCTCTGATGGGACCCTCGTTTTCCGTCAGGAGTCGGGGCCGAGGCGGCTGGGGCTCACGATCCGCGATCGGGAGGGAGGGGAACTGGTAGACACGGGGCGACGTTGGAACTATGCGGAGGGCCCAGCGTTCTCACCCGAGGGAACGCGCCTGGCGCTGTCTGCGGCCGAGGACGGCGACCCCGAACGAGACATTTGGGTCTACCGCTTGAGCCGCGACAATTGGACGCCTGTCACCCGGCGGCCGGAGGGGGATGTCTTCCCGATATGGTCTCCGAGCTTGGATCGAATCGCCTTCTCAACGTTTGACGAAGTAGGCACCATCGACATCTTCACAAAAGCATCCGACGGCAGCGGCCGGGCGGAAGCTCTCTTGTCGGAAGCGGTTGGCCAGATCGTGACTGACTGGTCAAGACGCACGGGGCTGCTGCTCTACTACCGGAATGAGGAAGACGGACGACAACGCGATCTGTGGACGTTCGACCCAGGCGAGAAAGAGGCGAAGCCCAAGCTTTTTCTCAGCACCGAGTTTAATGAGCGCCAGGGCGTGTTCTCGCCCGACGGAGACTGGGTGGCCTACGTGACCGATCAGGACGGCCGGGATGAGGTGTATGTCCGCAAGTTCCCGGAGGGAGCCCCCGTGTACAAGGTTTCGCGCCAGGGAGGAGGGCAGCCGCGCTGGCGCGACGACGGACGCGAGCTGTTCTTCGTAGAAGGACAACGATTGATGGCTGTTGAGGTCACAACGGGCGACCAGTTTTCGGCGGGCGACGCGACGCCGCTGTTCTCCGACCCGGGGTTGGACGGCCGGCTCGGCTTCCGGCACTACGACGTAGCGCCCGGCGGCCAGACATTCGCCCTCGTCACGCTTTCGAAGGAATCGCTCGCCTCGCCGCCGATCATCCGCATCGTCCAGAACTGGTATCAAGAGTTCCGCGACCGCGAGCAGGACTAGCTCCGGCTTACCCAACCCGCCGCAGCGCCAGAACCGCGTTCAGCCCGCCGAAAGCGAACGAGTTCGACAACGCGGCCTCGATCTCTTTCTCGCGCGCCTGGTTCGGCACGTAGTCTAGATCGCAAGCCGGGTCGGCCTCGTCGTAGCCTACCGTCGGGGGCAGGACGCCGTCGTCCAGCGCTAGCGAGGCCGCAATAGCCTCAAGGGCTCCCGAGGCGCCCAGGGCGTGGCCGTGCATCGATTTCGTTGACGAGACGGCGACGTCGTCGGCGCAAGGACCCAAGGCGCAGCGGATCGCCTTAGTTTCAGTCACGTCATTGGCATCGGTGCCGGTGCCGTGGGCGCTCACGTAGCCGATCTGCTCGGGCGCCAAGCCGGAGTCTCGCAAAGCGTTCCGAATCGCTCTTCCTGCGCCCTCGACGGACGGTTGAATCAGATGTGCGGCGTCGGCGCTCATTCCGAAGCCGGCCAGCTCGGCGTAAATGTGCGCGCCGCGTGCTTGGGCGGCTTCGAGCGGCTCGAGCGCCAGCACGCCGGCCCCTTCGCCCAGCGTCATGCCGCGCCGGCCGCGGCTGAAGGGCCGACACGCCTCCGGCGAGACTACCCGCATCGATTCCCAGGCCTTGAGCGTGCCGAGGGTAAAGCAGGCCTCGGCGCCGCCCGCGAGCGCAAGCTCGGCGTCGCCGTGTTGGATCATCCGCAGAGCCTGACCCAGCGCGTGCGAAGCGGAGGCGCAGGCGCTCGAAATAGTGAAGGCGGGCCCCTTGAGACCGAGGTCCATCGTCACTTGGGACGCGGCGGCGCTGGCCATCAGCCGCGGGATCACGGTCGGATGCACGCGCGGATTGCCCACGCCGTAGAGCTTGTGGAACGCGTCGTCGTCGGTGGTCTTGCCGCCCGCGCCGGTGCCGATCACAACCGCGGTCTCCACCGCGGACGCCTCGTCGAGCGCAAAGCCGGCGTCGGCGACGGCCTCTCGGGCGGCGACGACGGCGAACTGGGCGAAGCGGTCGAGCAAGGCTAGCCGCTTGGCCTCGAAGTGGTCGGCGGCATCGTAGTCGCGCGCTTCGGCGCCGAGTTTCATCTGCAGTTTCTCGGGATCGACGAGAGAGATCGGGCCGATGCCCGAGACGCCCGAGCGCAGCCCGCGCCAAAAAGGCTCGACGCCCACGCCCAGCGCGCTGACCGCACCCAGACCTGTGATCGCGATTCGTCGTGTCATCGTCGAGGGGTTATTGTAGCGGGGAGCGGTCACTCGGCGGGCCCGCTCTCGGGCGAACCGAGCCTAGGCGATCTTCTGCTTCAGCAACTTCTCGACCCCGGCGACGATGTCGCCGATTCCACGCAATTGCTTGGCGTCCTCGTCAGAGACGCTGATGTCGAACTCGCTCTCAATCGCAAACAAGAGGTTGACGCCGTCGAAAGAGTCAATGCCGAGCTCTTCAAAGCTCGACTCGGGAGAGATTTTTGCGGGATCGATTTGCTGGTTCTCAGCGACTATGCGGATCACTCGTTCGGCGGTGTCGTTCAAGGGCGTTCCTCAGATCCTCCAGCATATCGTCTTAGGACCACAAATGTGAAACCGATTTCTCAGCACAGCCGTAATTCGTTTTCCCACACTAGCGTCCCGCACGCCCCGAACCATCCCCCTTGCCCGTCCGCCGGGGCGCGTTTATACTGAGCTTTCGACTCGTATGAGCGCCGCAGCGCAGCCGCAAGTCCGACGCGTCCCGGAAGGGGAGATGCAATCGCCTCAGCGCGAAGCGGCCATATTTTATGGCTTGTTCTTGCGCGGCCATTCCGCCGACGAGCTGCGCAGCGAGATCGACATCCATCCGTTGACTTTCCAAAAATGGATGCGGGCGCCGGACTTCGATAAGGGGTTCCGCGAAGATCTCAAGAAGATGTACGCCTACCGCAAACAGGTTCTGGCGATCTTCGACTCGCTGGTAACGAGCGAGCGCCGCAGCGCGCAGTGGCAATAAGGCAACGCGCTATCGCGCCGTAGCGACGCTCAGCGCCGCATCGATCAGCCGAGCAAAATCGTCGACATCGGTCTTCGACACGTTCATCGGCGGGCTGATCCGCATCACGTTGCCCCACAAGCCGCCCTTGCCGACGAGCAGGCCGTGGTCGCGACAGGCCTCGAGCAATGCGGCGGCAGTCGACGGATCGGGCTCCTTCGTCTCGCGATCTTGAACCAACTCAAGCGCCTGGATCAGCCCCATCCCTCGAACGTCGCCGATAACGTCGTACTTCTCTCTGAGCTCTTCGAGACGGCTGCGCAGATGCGCCCCGACATTGCTGCAGTTCTCGAGCAGGTTCTCTTCTTCGACGAAATCGATCACGGCCTTGGCCGCCGCCGTCGTCACCGGATTGCCGCCGAAGGTCGACAACGTCAAGAAGCGCATGGACTCGGCCACCTCGGGTTGAGCGGTTGTCATTCCGATCGGCAACCCGTTGCCAAGGCCCTTCGCACCGGTCATCGCCTCCGGCACGACGCCGAACTGCTCGATGCCGAACCACTTGCCGCCGGTGCGGCCCCATGCCGTCTGTACTTCGTCGCTGATGAGAATGCCCCCGTGATCGCGGATGATCTTGGCGACGACCTCAAAGTATTCTTTGGGCGGCACGATGAAACCGGCGACGCCCTGGATTGGTTCCGCGATCATGCCGGCGATGCGTCCGGAGGTAGTGGTTTCGATCAGCTCCTTGACATCGTGGGCGCATTGCAGCTCGCACGAGGGGTAGGTCTTGCCGAACGGGCAGCGGTAACAATAAGCGTTGTGAGCGTGGACGAAGCCGCCTTGCGGAGCGATTGGTCCGCGCCAGATGCCTTGGCCCGTCATGGAGCGGCCCATGTCGGTACGGCCGTGGTAGCTGTGGCGCAGCGCAACGATCTCGTTGTGGCCGGTATAGCAACGCGCCAGCGTGATCGCCGTTTCGTTTGCTTCCGTGCCGCTGTTGGTGAAGAACGACTTGGTCAGCCTGCCGCCTGGCGAGATCTCGGCGATCTTCTTTGCTAACGCGATCTGCGGCTCTGTGTAGTAAAGCGTGGAGGTGTGGTTGAGCTTATCGACTTGTTTGTGGATCTTCTCGGTCACCCGCTCGTTGCAGTGGCCGACGCTGACCGTAACGATGCCGCCGAAGAAATCGAGATACTGCTTGCCGTCGGCGTCCCAGACGAACTGGTCCTTGCCGCGCGCGATGACCAGCGGCTCCTCGAAGAGATGGAACACGGCCGGGAAAAGAAACTCTTTACCGGCCAGGATGATTTCGTCTCGATTCACGGCGGTTTGACCGGCGCGAACGCGCGGCCGCGGCGGTTCCCCTATTATCATGGAGTGACGTCATCAAGGAGTGATGGCGGGGGCGCTCGCGCCTCGAACGGGAGCGACCGATGGAGAACCGACGCAACGTGATGATTGCCATGGGCGCCGCATTCGCGGCCGGAGCTGCTCCGCTGCGTGGAGCATCCGTACCCAATGACGTGCGAGGCTTTCCGGACGCGGAAGAGATCAAACACCCCTTCGGCGTACAGCACATCCACTTCCGAGGCGAGACCGACCAGCTCAAAGTGCTCGAGGCGGGCAGCTTGCTGCTCAACGCGGGGCAGACGCCGCACCCTCCGCACAAACATCCCGAAGAGGAGCTGATGGTTGTCGCCGAGGGAAGTTGCGAGATTTCCATTGAGGGCAAGATCACGAAATGCGAAGCGGGGGCTACCATGTACTGCGCCGCTGAGCATCTGCACGACATCGTCAACACCGGCGACAAGCCGATGTTGTTCTACTACACCAAGTGGCTCACGAGAGGTTAAATTGATGAACCGTCCTACACGTCGGAAAATACTTGCTTCGGCCGGAGCGGCTGGGGCCGCCGCCGCCGTCGCCGCTCCCGCAGCGGCCCAGACCAAGGCTCAAAAGAAGGTGCACTGGTCCCGCGATACCCCGCCGAAGAATCCTCTCTTCAGTCCGGCCGTCACGTTCGGCGATCTGGTCTTTATCGCCGGTAAGGGCGCCCATTTCGACGGCGACATTAAGGCTCACACCGATCATGTGCTCAACACGATCGAGAGCGAGCTCAAACGCTGCGGATCCTCAATGGACAAGGTTCTCAAGTGCAACGTCTACCTCAACGACTTGGCCGACTACGCTGCGATGAACGATGTTTTCCGGGGACGCTTCGGCGCCGAGCCTCCGGTTCGCACGACGATCGCGGCCGCCGGGGGAATCCCGGGCGACTCGCTAGTCGAGATCGACGTCATCGCGCACATCTAGCGCTGCTGCTGATTCTGCTTTTCGGCGGCTCGACCGCGCGGAGCGCCGAGCTGGCCGATCTGCTCGCGCTTCCCGGGGTGAGCGGCTCCGAGGAGCGTGTTGCTCAGTACATCCTCGAGCGCCTGGGCCCGGAAGCTGAGATCGACAACACCGGCTCGGTTTCGATCTCTTTCGGCGAAGGCGGGCCGCACACGCTGTTGGCCGCCGGTCTCGACGAACCGGGATACATCGTCTCGGGCATCACTGACGATGGCTACTTGCGGCTCAAGAGCCTGGCCGAGCCGCCGCCCCGCTACGGCTTCCACAAGCATTTCGTCGGCAACGAGGTCTCCATCGGGCGATACGGCCGTGAGCCGTTGATCGGCGTCGTCGCCGCTCCGTCGGTTCATTTTTCTTCCGAGCGCGGTTACTCGTCGCGCTCAAGCTCGGGCGAGTCGGGCCTTTTCGTCGATATCGGCGCCGCCTCCGCCGCTGAGGTCGCAGAGGCCGGCGTGCGGGTCCTGGACCCCGTGCGCTGGGCTGGAAAGGCGTTTCGACTCGGCCAGGGCACAAGCACGCCATGGGCCTCCTCTCGTGCAGGTGCGAGCGTATTGCTGCGGCTCGCAGAAGCATTGCGCGCCTCGCCTCCCGCGCGAACGGTCACGCTCGCCTTCACGACACGGCAGTACTACGACAACGCCGGCTTGCTGCGGGCGGTGCGACGCTTCGAGCCCGACCGCACCGTTGTTCTGAGGCCCGGCGGCGGAGAAGCACCCGGCGTCGGCGCCGCCGAGGGCTGGTCGTCGAAGCTTGCCGACGAGCTGCTTGCGCTCGCCGCCGACCGCGAGCTCGAGTTCGGGCGCGGCTCGGCCGATAAACCGTCGTTCGGGGCGTTCGCGAACCAGGAGACTTGGGGCAGCCGCGACGCGGCAGCCGTTGTTACCGTCGGCGTCGAAGCCTCGAGCACACCGGCCGAAACGGTCTTTCCGGCGCATCTTCGCACTGTGCTTTCGCTGCTGGCCGCGCTGTGCGGCGTCGAAGTCCAGGACCCAGGCGACGCCTTCCAAGGACCTATCGGGGAGGTCTCCGACGCGGGCGTCCCGCGGGGCTCATCGTTCCCCGAAATCCTGCAGAGGCTCGTTGAAAAACCGGGTGTGAGCGGAGCGGAGTCCGCCGTGCGCGATGCAATCCTCCGTGAGCTCCCCGACTGGGCGCGCCAACGCGCAAAGATTGACGCCAAGGGCAATCTCATCGTCTCTCTCGGGTCCTCGGCAGAGCCCGTAGCCGTGTTCGTGGCGCACATGGACGAAATCGGCTTCGAAGCGACGCGGCTCAACGCCGACGGAACTTTGAGCGTACGCGCAATCGGCGGCGGCGACGAAGATCTCTTCGCTTGGCGGCCGCTGGTGCTCTGGAGCCATTCGGGTCCGGTCGCGGCGATGATGCTGAGTTTCGGCTCGGTCAGTCTCGGCGCGACTTCGGCCGAGCAGGCCGAAGCTCTTGGCGCGAAGAACGGCGTGCGGCTGAGCGTCCCTAAGGTTTTTCGCCGGCTGCTTGGAACGCGCGTCAGCGCCCGGTCGTTGGACGACAGGCTCGGCTGCACGGCGCTCATCGCGGCGCTGCGCGAGCTCGGCGCGGCCCCCGAAGGCCAGGCTGTGCGGATCGTGTTTAGCGTGGAAGAGGAAGCCGGCTTGCTCGGCGCCGCCGCCCTGGCGGAGAGCCTCTCGCCGCGACGAGTCTATCCAGTGGACAGCCTTGTCACGAGCGATTCTCCGCTTGAACAGAAACGCTTCGCTTACGCCCGCCTTGGGGCGGGTCCGGTCCTGCGCGCGGTAGACCAGAGCGGCCTGACGCCGCGTGCGGAAATCGCTCGAGTGCTCGATCTGGCGAAACGCAACGATATCCCACTGCAGGCGGCTGTTACGGCGGGCGGTAACGACGGCTCGCGCTTCGTTCCTGGCGGAGGGGTCAACATCCCTCTCGGCTTTCCGCTGCGCTACTCGCACTCGCCCATCGAGACCGCCGACCTGCGCGACGGAGAGAACCTCGCCCGCTTGATCGCCGTTCTGATTCGGGAAGAGCTATCCCAACCGTAGCGGAAGCCCACGCTCGGTCAGGTCTAACCCAGGAATTTCCCGAGGGGTACGGGCTTTCGCATAGAGCCTCCACAATCCGCTGATTCATAAGATCTTAACTATCGACTCGGCATACGATTTCGCTGTAATACTCCGTTCGTCCCGTCTGGGAATCGGCTGGAGGTTGCTCCCAGGGCGGCGAGATTCACGCCGCTTGCGGTGCTCGGTTGCCTCTCTGGCGCAGCTCCGGCGCCGGCTCAATCCCCCTGGAAGACCGACCCGCACGGACGGTCCGGGTGTCCCCCGCGACACGCTAGGGTAATCTCCCCCCTGCTAATCCTGCGAACTCCGGAGGGCCTTTTCCCTTTAGCTGTCGTTAGATAGCACTGAGGGCGAAGGCTTCCGCTCACGCCCAACACGGAAGAATTTCCCCCCTCGGGGTGGACCGTCTAACCGGCCGTCTCGGGCTTGCCGTGATGAAAAAAATAGCAACCTTCCACCCATTTTCGAGCAGGCGTGCCGCTTCTCTGCTGATCGCCCTGGCGCTTTTGTCGCCGGCAGCCCAGGCCGACAACCAGATCGAGGGTCAGCCGCCGCTGGCGGCCTGCAAGCCGGGCGGCTTTACCGTCATCGGCTATCCCGACGAGTTCGGACCCAAGGACGACAGCCAGTTCGACGTCTTCATTGACGAGCGTTTCCAGGGCGATTTCCAGACGCTACAGAGAATCTGGTTACCGACGATCGTTGAGACGATCGAGAAGTGGAATGGGATCTCCGGCTCGACCTGGCGCTTCAACCCGGTCGCTATCACCGACGTCGACGCCAGCGCGTTTGACGGCGATCTGACGATCTCCGCTTGCGGCGGACTGTTTGCGTGCCCGGACGGACCACCCCCGACGACGCCTGAGGGCCCGGGCGGCGGCGTGATCGACATCTTTAAGCAAACGACGCTCGCAGTCACGCTGATCGTCGAAGACCGTTCGACGCGCAAAGGGATTCGCGACTCCGACGTCTTTTTCAACCCCCAAGCTCCGTTCGAGGTCGATCCGGACGACGGGGAGATCGATTTTGCGACTGTGCTGCTGCATGAGCTTGGTCATACGCTCGGGCTCGACCACAACGACAACTGCAGCTCTGGCAACACCGTCATGCGTTCAGTGGTCGGCCTAAACGAACGCAAGCGGGAGCTCTTCCAGCCCGAAACCGAGGGCGTTGGCTTCCTGTACCCGGCTAGCTCCGATCCTGCGGTACGCATCTTCGATCTAGATGAGACCCTGAGCTTCGCCGCTGTGGCGGGCGCGGTTCCGCCGCTTGATCAAATAGTCCCGATCTACGGCCTGCGCCTCCAACGCTGGGTCGCGGCGACGACGACAGCCGACGGCGGCGACTGGCTGCGGGTCAACCCCGATAGTGGAAACTTCACCGCCGCCGACACCATCAAAGTCACCGCGAACACGAGCAACTTGGCTCCCGGGCTCTACGAAGGGTCGATCGCGGTCAGCGTCCTCGACCACAGCGGCCCCGCGGTTAACGTTGCTGTGGAGTTAGCCGTCATCGCCGGCAGCAATGGGACGCTGTCGCCCCAGATGACACGGCAAGGCATCGTCAACGGAGCGAATCTGCTCTCGCAACGCCTGGCGCCGGGTGCGCTGGTTTCGCTCTTCGGCCTCAATCTGGCTGCAACGACCGAACACGCCGCGGCGTTCCCGCTCCCGACTCGGCTTGGAGGCAGCGAAATCGTGATCAATGGCCGCTCCGCGCCGCTGCTCTACGTGTCGCCGACTCAGGTCAACGCGATCGTTCCGAACGAAGCGGCTCCCGGCGATGGCGGCGTGATCGCTCGCAATGCCTTCGGTCAGGACCGCGGCACGCCGATGCGGATTGAGCCTGTCGCGCCCGAACTCTTCCTCGATGGTTCCGGCCGTGCTTTGGCGGTCAATCAAGACGGATCGCTCAACTCGCCTTCCAATCCCGCCGCGCCGCTCAGCGTTGTCAGCATCTTCTTTAGCGGCCAGGGTCCGGTTGATCCGCCTGTGCCGAGCGGGCACGCAGCCTCGTTCAACCCCCTCTCGGAGGTGACGCTGCCGCGCACCGCGATCGTAGCCGGCAAAGAGGCGCGCGTGTTCTATATGGGCTTGACTCCGGGCTTCGCCGGCTTGGCGCAGGCCAACGTTGAGATGCCTGCCGGACTCACCGGCGATCTGCCCGCTAAGTTGGTGATCGGCGGCGTCGAAAGCAACGTCGCCCTGGTCACGGTGCAATAAAGGGTCATCTGCTATGAAATGGACTTCTCGTTTTCTCCTCCTTTTCGCGCTCGCGGCGACTCTCTCCGCCTCGACGGTCCTGTCGGTCGATTTCAATCGGTTGAGCCTTATCGCAACGCAAGTCGTCGGCGGCGAGGTCGTGCGCATGGAGTCGTTCCGCGACGCCGACAACGGATACATCTATACCAACGTCACTATGCGGCTTCAGCAGGCCCTGCCCGCTCGAGTCGGGGCGGCGGAGTACACCTTCCGCATGATCGGCGGCGATCATGAAGGCACGCGGGTCTACATCGCCGACATGCCGCGCTTTGAAGTAGGGGACGACGTCATTCTCTTCCTCAACCGGCAGCCGCAGAGCGTGCTCGGTCCGACGGTCGGATTGTGGCAAGGCGTTTTCTACGTTGAGACGGACAAGCAGACTGGCGTCGAGCGAGTTGTCGACCACCAGCGCCGTCCGGTGCTCGAGGTACGAGGCGGCAAACTGGTTCGCGGAGCGCGCCTCGAAACCGCTTCGAGCGGCGTCGCGCTCGGCGAGGAAGCTTCGCCCACCGGGCTTTCACCCAATGGTTTCTTCCAGCAGGTGAAGTCGCTCCGCAGCGGCTCGGCCGCAAACCGGTAGAGGTCGGTCGCTGTCTTCGCCTGAATCTCTCATCCATTCAGTTGTCGCACCCGAAGCGGGTATCCCGCCGAGCTTAAGCTAGACTGAGTGCTCCGGCGTGACGGGAAACAGCTTCAAGCTCCTGCGATTCCTCGCCTGCTTGGCGATCTTGGCGATCCCGGCGTCGACGGTGCTGAGCGCGCAATCGAAGGGACGGAATGAGCTGCGCGAGTACATCCGGGCAGGCGTCCAAGCTCGCCAAGAGCACCGGCTCGAGGATGCCGCCCGCGAGTTCGAAGCCGCCGCTAAACTCGCTCCGGACCAAGCTGAGATCCACGCCAGTCTTGGGCTGACGCGCCACCACCAAGGCAATCTCACGGCGGCCGTCACGTCGTTTGCGCGCGCCCTCGAGCTCAAGCCCGCTCTGCCCGGGGTGCACGCGTTGCTGGGGTTCGATCTGCTCACTCTCGGCCGTGTCAAGGAAGCGATCGGACATCTCGAACAGGCCAGGCAGGAAGCGCCGTCGAACCTCGACGTAACCGCTTGGCTCGGCGTCGCCTACCTGCGCACGGAGCGGCCGGGCGATGCCGTCGAACTGCTGGAAGTAGTTCAGCGGTCTAGGCCCGAAGACATCGACACCCTGCTCTATCTGGAACAAGCCTACGCGGCTGTCTCAAACGAGGCTGGCCAGCGGCAGATGCGGCGGCGGATCGCCGAGCTTGATCCCACCCGGACAGTTTCCGATTCCGCGAGCGAGGCCACTCCGAAACCGGGCGGACATCGCGAGCCGGCAATTCGCGAGGCCTGCACCCAATGCCATCGCTGGAGCCCGCCCGCTACACTGCCCCAGGATGCTTGGCTGGGCGCCGTCGCCAAGATGTACGGGTTGGCCAACGAAGGCGGGCTGCTCGCTTCGGCTGGCCGGCCGATCGAAGGTTTGGAGCTGGCGGAAATTGCCGCCTACTTCGAGATGCTGTCTCCGGAGAAGCTCGAGACGCCGCCTTGGCAAGTCTCGCCGCAAACGCCCGCGATCTCCTTCGAACGGAGAGCCTTACTCGGCGTGCCGCCCGGCGACAAGCTGCCCGGCGCATCAAACCTGAGGCTGCTTGAGCTCTTCGACGACGTGGACGGTCCCGAGCTGGTCGTCTGCGACATGCTCTCGGGCTGGGTGGCGTGGACCGATCCGGACGATCCCGAGGCGCGACTCGAAGGTCTGGCGAAACTAGCGCACCCCGACCACGTCGAGGCGGCCGACCTCGACGGTGACGGCCGCACCGACTTGCTCGTCGCTGAGCTCGGCGCCGTGATGCCCTCCGACAAGACCGAGGGTGCGATCGTATGGCTGCGCGCGCTCGGCGAACGGCGCTTTGAGGCCGTGCCCTTGGCGAGCAACCTCGGACGCGTCGCCGACGTGCAGGCTGCGGACTTCGACGGCGACGGTGATCTCGACATCGTGGCGGCCGTGTTTGGTTGGATCTCGGTCGGCCGCATCGTCTATCTCGAGAATCTAGGCGAGTCGTCTGTGGGCGAGCCGCCGAAGTTTCGCCCTACGACCATCGACGAGCGAGCCGGCGCGATCCACGTACCTGTAGTTGATCTCAACAAGGACGGCAAGCCCGACTTTCTTGCGTTGATCTCGCAGCATCACGAAACCGTCGTTGCGTTCCTCAATCTCGGGGCAGGCCGCTTCGAGAAGCGCGAGGTCTTTGCCGCACCCCATCCCCACTGGGGATCGAGCGGCATCGAGATAACCGACCTCGACGGCGACGGCGACGTGGACGTGCTGTTTACGAACGGCGACACGATGGACGACATGCTGCAGTTCAAGCCCTATCAGGGTCTCGCCTGGCTCGAGAATCGAGGCGGGTACCCCTTCGTGCATCATGCGATCGACCGCTACTACGGCGCTATGCGGGCGGAGACCGGCGATCTGGACGGCGACGGCGATCTTGACATCGCGGCCTCGTCGTGGATCCCGGAGCTCGATGAGGAGGAGAGAAAGGCGATGAACCTGCCGGGCGTCGTTTGGTATGAGCAGACCGTGCCCGGCTCGTTTGAAGCGCACGTCTTGAGCGACGACCCAGCCGATCATCCGACGCTCGAGGTGGGCGACGTAGACGGCGATGGCCGCCCTGAAGTCATCGTCGGGACGGCTTGGCTCGGCGAGGCGCCGAGCGGCCGTCCGCCGGTCTCGGTCGAGATCTGGCGGCGACAAGTCACGCCTGAACTACTACCGTAGAAGGGAGCAGCGGCGCTGGTCGCTCCCTCAGGGTCGCGGCTCGGAAGGCCCGTGTCTACGGCGCCGATGTAGGAGCCGCCGTCGGAATCGCAGATGGAGCTTTCTGCACGACGCCTTCGTAAGCCTCAGCTATCGAGATGTCGTTTGACTCGAGGGTGCGTCCGACGGCGCGGTCGAGATCGACCGTGGCCAAGACGTGGTTGTTCCGGGCCAGGAGCTCATTCGTTGTCGCGAGCGCCAGGTCGCGCTGGGCCTGAACGACCAAGAAGATCGTCGAAGCTCCCAGGTCAAACTTTTTCTGCTCCGCCTCTAGCGTAAGCGCCGCGAGATCGCGCGCCTTGACCGCCGAGTTGTAGCGCGCCAGCGCCTGATCGAGGCGGATGACGGCGTTCTGTACCTCGGCGCGAATTGCGTTTTCAGACTGCCTCATCCGGATTTCGGCTTGGCGTCTCTCAAGCAGCGATGCCGTCATATCGGCTTGAGCTTGGCGGTTCCTCAGGGGAACTGTAAGGTCGAAGCGCACCTGGTAATCAGGGAAGTTGCGGCGAAAGATCTGTCCGAGCGCTGTGCCCAAGCCGCCGATGAAGAACGGCGACGGCGGCTGGCTGCCTGGGCTGGGGATGAAATTGGCGTTAGGCTGACCGGCCAAGCCGTTGTTGGTGAGGTCCATGGAGACATCAAGGCGAGGCAACATGCCGTTGCGGATTGCGACCAGGTTCAGATCGCGGTTGCGCAGCCGAATGCGATCCTGTTCGATTGCCGGCCGCGCGGCCAGCGCCGCCCACATCAGTGATTCGATTGACGGCTGCTGGCTTGCCTCGGGTACTTCGATGCTGTCCGTCGGAATGAGGCTAACATGCATCATCGACGGAGAAGCGAGGCCGTTGGTGCTCAAGGCGTTCTTGAGCGTCGTCTCTTGCATCTTGAGCTGGGTTTCCGCGTTCGTTAGCTCTTCTTGACGTGCCGCTACTTCGGCCTCGGCCCGCACGATCTCGATCGGCGCCAGCGTGCCGATCTCCACGCGGCGCTTGTTGTCCTCGTAGAGCTTTTGCGCAAGGGCCAGCGATTCTTGTTGCGACTCAACATTGGCGGCCATCGAGACCAAGTCCCAATAAAGCGCCTGTACGCGGACGACGATTTCGATGACCTGCTGTTTGAAGGCAAGATCTGAAATTGTTCGGCTGTTCTTCGCGACCGAGATGTTGCGCTTGTTGACGGCGATGCCGAAGCCTCGCAGCAGCGGCTGACGAACCCGCAGCGTTAAGTTGCTGCGTAGCGAAGGATTGAAGTTGTTGCGCAGCGAGTTCGTGTCTTGATCGCGATTCGCCCAAACTAGGCTTGCCTGGGTGCCGGTGATGAAACCTTGGCTGATGCCAATGTTCGAGTTGCTGACGGAGGTTATGAACGTGTTCGTAGCGGTAACGAAATCGCTTGTCTGGGGGTTGGAGAAGTGGCCGAAGTCGATTCCGGCGAAGAGCGTCGGATCGAGATTGACCGCCTGCGTGCCGAAAAAGCTCGTAGCGTCGCCCGAGTCGCCGCCGCCGCCTCCTCCTCCGGCGCCTGCCCGCGTAGTGATGCCGGTTGCCGCCGCGCCGCGCCCGCCGCCGCCGGTTTGCGACAAACCGGTCGAGAGCGTGTTGATCTGGGTTTGCACGCCGCGCAGTTGAGCACCGGCTTCGGCTCGCAACACATCGGTCGAAGCGACGTCTGGGCCGTAGCGCGCCCAGGCGATGTCGAGGTTGTTCTCAATCGCCAGGGCGAGTGCGTCGCTGAGCGAGAGGTAGAGCTTGCCGTCGTCGATCAGCACTTCGAGGCGGGACGAGTTGGCCAGATCGATCTCAGGCACCTCCGGCGCCTTGTATGAGTTCCAAAAGGCCGGCCAGGCCTTAGCGCCTTTGCTGTAGTCGATTGATGCAGGATTCTTGGAATAGTCCTGCGCCGAGAGCAAAACCGGTTGGAGAAGCAGCAGCGTCAGAAGCGCCGCGAGAAAGCGTTTTAGGCAGTCCATCGTCATCCTTTGCGTTGTCGGCGCGCCGCCGGATTACGCGCCCCGCAATCCGCCTCCACAGAGGCGAATCAATATAAGACGGCGAGCAGCCGGACGGCCCGGTTACCAAACGTAAGGTCGGCGCAACCGACTCCGGAGATCGACAACCAAGAACTGAAAGCGGTGTGGCGAGCCCGCTGCCGAGGCGGCGGGCGCTTGTGGCGGAAGCGTCTTTCTAGATTAGCATGGCGGCCGGAGGCTTGATAGGCTCGGAGACGCGCTGCCGTCAGGGCCGCGAGGAAAAGACTAGTGCATCGCAACATGGGTTTGGCAATCGTGGGCGGGATTTGTTTCCTCGCCGGCTCGGCGACCGTCTGGGCGATGACGCAGGTCGAGGCCGACGAGGCCTGGATCGGCTATGTCAACGGCGGCGTCTTCGCCCTCGCCGGCGCCGGAATGCTGGGTGCTTGGAGCTGGATGCATCGCCGCGATACAACGCAGAGGCGCCTTTGCGATCGTTATCCCAAGCAGCGCTGGATGTGGCGTGAAGATTGGGCCCAGCGACGCGTTCGCGGAGGCTCCGGAACCTGGGCGGCTTTCGCCTGGGCGCTGGCGCTGCTGTGGAACGCGGGCGTCGTTCCCAGCATTTGGTTCCTATGGGACGAGGTCACAGCGCAAGGCCTCGGGACGACGCTTTTCGTGCTGGTGTTTCCTTTGGCGGGCCTCTGCTTGGTGATCGCGGCGATCGTCGCCACATTCCTCTCTTGGAAGCAGCGGTCCTCGGTGCTCGCGCTGGATACGCTGCCGGGCGTCGTCGGCGGTAGATTGCGCGGCAGAGTCGAGACCACCCTTCCGAAAGCGCCGAGAGAGGGCGTCAGCCTCACGCTGGTCTGCGAAAGACGTGTCCGTACACGAAACCGGTCGAGCACGACTCCGCTGTGGCGCTGCGAGAAGCTCATTCCCGCCGACAAGCTTGGCCGCGGTCGGCGTGGACTGACCGTTCCCGTCGACTTCACAATTCCCTACGCTTGCAAGCCGACCACGGCGGTCAACTTAGATGACGGCGGACTCGCTTGGGTGCTGGCCGCTGGTGCTGCCGCTCCGAGCTTCGGCCTCTCGCTGACGTTCGATGTGCCGGTGTTTCGCACGGCGGAAAGCTCGAAGGAGATCACTGAGGAGGCGGCCGCCGCGGCGACGGAGATAGAGATCGAGACCGCGGCGGATTTCGATCCGGCGCAAGCCTTGTTCCAGATTCGTCCTAGCCCTCGGGGAGGAACCGAGATCTACTTCCCGCCGGTGCATCAGCTGCGTGTAGTTGCGGCGCTAGGCGCCCTCTCGGCAGTATTCTTCGGCGCCGCCGCGGCATTGTTCTGGGCCGGAGCGATCGTCGTCCCGGTGTTCTTGGCACTTGCCGCCGTGCTGGCAACGCTTGCGGCGCTCGATCGTCGCTTCGGCGTCTGTCTATTGCGGATCGAGGACGGGCGCGTGATCGTTTCGCAAGGAATGGCCGGAATCCGCCGCACACACTCGGAAGCCGTCTCGGCGGTTCGAGGGGTCAAACTGTCCGAGCCGTTTCATCGACCCGGAACGTTGCTGCAGTCGGCGGGCACGTCTTACTACGTCCACATCGAACTCCCCGGCGAGCGCGTGATGTTCGTCGGGAGGAGGATCGACAGCTTAGCCGAGGCGTTGTGGCTGGCCGATGCGATTCGGCGGCTGATCGAGGTAGAGCGGCCCTAGCCCTTTCAGCTCAGCGCCCACGAAATCATCCTTAAGCTGTCTCCCAGTCCGGCGTTGACGCCGAGCGCGGCCGACGGCTCGTAGCCGCAGTGCACCATGCAGTGTTCGCAGCGTTTGTCGGCGCCGCGGCCGTACTTCTCCCAAGGCGTTTGGCTCATCAAGTCGTCGAAGCGCTCCCAATGGGCGTCGGTAATCAGATAGCAGGGGCCCTTCCAGCCTTGAATGTTGTAGGTCGGGTTGCCCCACGCTGTGCAGGGTAGGTCTCGCTCTCCCTTGAGGAAGTCGAGGTAGGCTGGGGTCGAATTGAGCTTGAACTTCTTGAAGAGACGGTCGGCGTCTTGGAACTTCTCGTGAATTTCCCGGCGCGTGAGGAATATCTCCTCCACGTCTACCGACGAGTAGCCATAGCCGGGCGAGAGCATGTGGCCGTCCACATCGAACTGCTGCAGGTAGCCGAACAGCTCTTCGATCTCCTTCATGTTCGTCTCGCGATAGACCGTTGTGTTGGTGCAGACCATGAAGCCGGCCGCCTTGGCGGCCCGGATGCCCTCGATCGCCTCGTCGAAAACGCCCTCACGCTCCACCGCCATGTCGTGCGTCTCGCGCATGCCGTCGAGATGAACGTTGAAGAAGAAACGATTGCTCGGCTTGAATTCATCAAGGCGCTTGATGATGAACATGCCGTTGGTGCAGAGGTAGATGTGTTTACGGCGCTCGAGTACGGCGGCCGTCAGCTCGCCGATCTCGGGGTACATCATCGGTTCGCCGCCGCAGATCGAGACGATCGGCGATCCGCACTCGTCGACCGCCGCGAGGCACTGCTCAAGCGAAAGACGCTCGCTGATCGTGTCCTCGTATTCGCGGATGCGGCCGCACCCGGTGCAGGTCAGGTTGCAGGCGTGCAGCGGCTCAAGCATCAGCACGAGCGGAAAGCGTTTGTGAAGGAACGGATGGTCTGCGACGGCGCCCTTGGCGTGCCCGTTCTTTCCGCCGGTTCCGTTCGACGCGCCGTTGACGATCGGGAAAGGATTCGCCCGAGCCGGATCAGGATCTCGTTGCCAGGCGGAATTCGGTCGCAGCTTGTTCTTGGTGATGTAGGCGCCCATGCGCGCGGCCATCTCGATTGGGAAGCGCATTCGTTGGGTCAGCTTCGGCGCTGTCGCAGATAAGTCCCTAACGCCATAAGCGGGAAGTAGTGGCGGTAGAGGTGGTAGCGCAAATAGAACACCGAAGGGAATCCGGTCCCGGTCCACAGCTCTTCATCCCAAGAACCTGCGGCGGTTTGGGTTTCGATCAGGTAGCGCAGGCCCGCCTCGACGCTGCCGGTCCGGACGTCGCCGGTCGCGATAAGGCCGAGCAACGCCCAGGCGGTTTGCGAAGGCGTGCTTTCACCTTCGATCTTCTTGGTCGGATCGTCGTAGCTCGCACAGGTCTCGCCCCAGCCGCCGTCGGCGTTTTGGATCGAGCGCAGCCACTCGCCGGCACGAATCACGTAGGCTTCGTCGATCGATTCGCCGGCGGCCGCCAGCCCTCGCAAGGCGAAGCAGGTGCCGTAGATGTAGTTGACGCCCCAACGGCCGTACCAGCTTCCGTCGTCTTCCTGGGTACGCTTGAGATACTCCACGCCGCGTCGAATCGCTCCCTTCTCGCGGCCTCTGCCTGGACCCGAAAGCGCTTCGAGGGCGCGGCCGGTGAGGTCGGCGCAGGTCGGGTCGAGCATGGCGTTGTGATCGGCGAAGGGGACGTGGGTGAGGATCTGCGAATCGTTGTCTACGTCGAAGGCGCCCCAGCCGCCGTTGCGGCACTGCATGCCGGCGAGCCAGTCGAGCGCTCTCTGTCGAACTGCCTCCTGGCGTCCACTATCCGACGAGCGGGCATGCTCGAGCGATATGAGCACCTTGGCGGTATCGTCGGTGTCGGGGTAGTATTCGTTTTCAAACTCAAAGTACCAGCCGCCCGGTTGAGAGCCAGGATTCTTGACCGCCCAATCGCCCTTCACTAGGACTTCCTTTGAGAGCATCCAATCGCCTGCTCGCTCGAGAGCGCGGGCGACACGCTCTTCCGGTTCAGGGTTCGATATTCCGATCGCGTAGCTGGAGATCGCCGTGTCCCATACCGGGGAATGGCACGGCTGCAAGCGAAGAGTTTCCTCGTCCTCCAAGATCAGACGGTCGAACTTCTCGATCTGGCTACGCAGCAGCGGGTGGTCAAGTTCGTAGCCGAGCTCGCTGAGCGCCATGATCGAGTTCATCATCGCCGGGAAGATGGCGGCGAGCCCTTCGGAGCGCTCCAACCGTTCAATCATCCAATCAGCGGCGGCGCTGATCGCCTGTTCGCGAGCCGGCAGGAATTCGCTCCGCTCCCAGAGTTTGAGACCTCGGTCCAACCACAGGAAGAAGTTCTTCCAGCTAAAAATGCGCGGACGAGCGGGCTCGCGCCCTGTATGAAGTTCCGCCAGATCAAAGCCCTTCGGCGCCGGACGCATAGGCTTCTTTGCGCCGAGGATCGCCAGAGGAGCCAGGATCGTGCGGCTCCAGGCCGACATCTCATAGATGTTGAAAGGCGTCGTCGGAGGAAGCAGGAACAGCTCGGGCGGAATTGTCGGCGTGCGGTCGCGGTCAAAGAGTCCGAAATAACTCAGATAGATCTTGGCGTAGCTATTGGCCGCCTCGATGCCGCCGAGCTCGCGAACTCGGATTTCGGCGCATCGCAGCGCCTGCGAGGCTCGTGCGGGCGCCGCGAGCTTCAGAGCGCAGTAGGCCTTTACGGAGGCGCTGACGTTATCGGGTCCGCCCCCATATATCCCCCAGCCTCCCTGCTCGGATTGCCGATCGAGGACGTATCTCGCGGCCTTCTCGACGCGGCGCCGGGTGGGAGGATTCCAGCTTCCGTCGGCATCCGGCGGATACAGCCAGAGCTGCAACAAGATGTAGTCGGACTCGAGCGTCGTGTCGGCTTCGAGCTCGCCAATCCAGTAGCCTTCGGGCGATTGCAGATCTAGCAGGTAGCTTGTGGCCTGCTCGGCGGCCGTTGCGCAAGCCTCGGGTAAAGGAACGATCGGCGCCGCCGCCGTTGCCGTAGCATAGCCGCTGCGCTCGACGCGCGTCATGGCGTTGCGATCTGGGTCAGGGCGCCTTGGGCGCTTGCCAGCTCAGGAGGCAGCGGAAATACGACGTCCTCTTCGATGACTTCTATCTCTTCTACTCGTGGGAAACCGAGCTCGCCCAAGCGAGCAACCACACGCTCAACCAAGACTTCGGGAGCGGAAGCGCCGGCAGTCAGCCCGACTGCTGAAGCGGCGACGAGCCAAGCAGGATTGATGTCGCGCTCATCGTCGATCAGATGACCTTTGACGCCGACGTTGGAGCCGACTTCGACCAGCCGCTTCGAATTCGAGCTGTTTTGCGAGCCGACTACCAACAGCAGGTCGAATCGCGCGGCCGCTCGTTTGACGGCCTGCTGCCGATTCTCGGTGGCGTAGCAGATATCCTGCGCCGGAGGTCCCTGTATTTTGGGGAAGCGCTCGCGCAGCACGGCGATAATCTCACCAGCCTCGTCGAGACTCAGCGTCGTCTGAGTGAGGTAGTGCAGGTTGTCGGGCTCGGCGACGCTGATGCTGCGTGCTTCATCCGCTGACGAGACAACCATGGTACGCTCCGGCGCTTCGCCGCGGGTGCCCACGACCTCTTCATGATCGCGGTGCCCGATCAGCAGAATCGTACCCTGCGATCGCGCCGCCTTGACGGCTTCCAAATGAACCTTAGTTACCAGCGGGCAGGTCGCGTCGATCACGTTCAGCCGGCGGTGCGCGGCTTGGCGACGAACCTCGGGAGAGACGCCGTGAGCGCTATAAACGACTCGCGAATCGACCGGAACTTCGTCGAGCTCGTCGACAAAGATTGCGCCTCGCGAGGCCAAGTCCTTGACGACATGGCGGTTGTGTACGATCTCTCTCCTGACGTAGATCGGCGCGCCGTAGGCCTCAAGCGCCAACGCTACGATGTCGATGGCGCGTACGACCCCGGCGCAGAAACCCCTCGGCTTGAGCAAGTACACGACTTTGTCGCCGCCGGCGGCGGTATCGGTTCTCGAAGACTGAGGCATGCGACCGCTTAGGTTCGAGGGCGGATAGGGATGCGAACCCGCCGGAAAATCCAAGTATAACAAGCCGAAAGCCGGCGGATGTCCAAGATGTTCAGACGTATTGACGGCTCTCTCGCCAAGAATTCGCTCATGCCGAGACAACCGCCACTCCTGCCGTTACTAGGAGAGCCCCAGCCCAGCGCCGCGCCGAAACATTCTCTTTGAGCAATAGCCGCGCAAGTACGGTTTCGACGACGTAACCTGCCGCCGTGGCTGGTACCGCAAAGCTGACGTCGGCGACCGAGAGCAGGGCCATGAAGCCAAAAAACGATACCGCGTAGCCGGCGATTGAGAGCCAGATCAATCCGCTGCCCGCGATTGGGCCAAGCAGTCCGGCCAGCGCGCCGGGGTGAAAATTGTCGACCTCGCCCAGACGCCGCATCCCGGCGGACTTGCAAAGGTCGCCGACCACATTGCCGCCGATCACAAGCGCGAGCAAGAAGGCGATCATCGCTCGCCTTCCACTGTCGAAACCGGAGTCGAGCCCACCAACCCGACGCCGGCGGTGATCAGGGCCGTGCCCGCCCACCGCATCAATGATACGTACTCGCCCAAGAACGCCCAACTCATTAGCGCTGTGAGCACGTAGCCGAATGCCGTCACAAGTAGGACGTAGCTCAAGTCAGCCCAACTCAGCAGCAGAGTATGGGCGACGAAGAAGGCAATCAACAGCGCGACTCCAGACAGCACCCAGGGGTTTGCCATCGCGGCAAGGCCCGAACCGACCAGATCGACCGGCGAGTAGGAAGAGATGTCGCCGACCTCGCTCATGCCTCGGCCAAGAAAGATATTCCCGACAGTGTTGGCGACCACGACGATGGCCAGGCAGATGTTGGTTTTCACGGGCGGGAATGGCTCCGCGAGGTCGCCCCGGGAGCAAGTCAACAGAATAACCTGACTGCACGGACAGCGTCGCTGGGCGGAGCCCGTATAGTAGGCTATCCCTAGGACGTCCTCGGCGTCTCTTGGCGGGCTCATGAACCTACCCAACGCCCTCACTCTCTCGCGGATCTTCTTCATCCCGCTGTTGCTGGCGGTGTTGTTGCAAGGAGAGGTACGTGTCGAGACCGGCTGGGGGGCGATCACAAAGGAGTGGCTGGCGCTGATCATCTTTCTGTCGGCGGCCGTCACCGATATCCTCGACGGCTATATCGCTCGTCGACGGCGCCAGGTGACGACCTTCGGCAAGCTGCTTGATCCAGTGGCCGACAAGCTGCTGATATCCGCTGCGTTTATTTGTTTGGTTGAGCTCAATCGCGTCCCAGCTTGGATTGTCGTGTTGATCGTGGGCCGAGAGTTCGCCGTCTCGGGGCTGCGTTACATCGCCCTGATCGAGGGAATTACGATCAGCGCCAGTGACTTAGGAAAAGGCAAGATGGTGATGCAAGTGGTCGCCGTCTCATTTCTCCTCGTCGCACCTTACGATCCGATCTACGACCAGGCCGCGACCATTGCTCTTACGCTGACGGTGTTCCTCACACTATTCTCGATGTACGACTACTTCCGAAGTTTCTGGAGTCGACTCGGGGCGGCGGACAAGCCGGAGGCGGAGCCTGGCAAGCTTGTCGTCGTCGGCAAGACGAACAAAGACATTGCCTAACAGCCCAGGGCGAAAGAGCTGGGCGCTAGGGAGTCAGTCTGATGAATCGCGGCCACGCAACCCGAACCATATCTGAACCGCCGTGTATAAGACGGCAGCCCACGCCGTCTGCGGCGATCCGATTCTCAGGTGGAAAACGACCGCTCCAAGAGTGATCGCAGTGAGAGCGGTAACCGCTAGGACTCTGGTTGAACGGAAGACGACGCCCACACAGCACAGGGCCTGGACGGCACACGTCAGATATATCAGCCACGAGGGGTAATCGAACCGCTGCGAGAACGTCTCGCTTCGGTACTCCAGAACCGCGGTCAGCGGAGCGCCGATCCCGTAAGACAGAGCAAGAAACCAGGCGGCCGCCCGGACCCAACGACTGCTTATGGCCATCCTGTCTAGTTCTCCAGCGGACCCAGTATAGCCGCACGCCGATGATGTGGGCCTCGTCTTTCAAAGGGAGCGGCCGAACCGCAAGCTCACCGAGCCCAGGACACCGAACTCCGCGATGACCTGGGAGCCGGGGCCAACCGGAACCGGCTCCAAGCAAGTCCCGGTGGTGACGACCTTTCCGGCGCGCAGCGTGATGCCCAGCGACGAAAGCTCGTTGGCAAGCCACGTCAACGCTACGAGCGGCCCGTCCAATACGTTCGCCCCCGTGCCTTGGTGCTCTACTCCTCCGGTCGCCGACGCTCTGACGCCATGCTCGGCTAGGTTCATCTCGCGCCAGAGGGCGGGCGCGGGCGAACCAAGAACAAACTGATGCGCGCAAGCATTGTCGGCGATCAACTGCGGGGCTCCGACCGTCGCGAAATCTTCGTAGCGCGAGTCCGGGACTTCGATCGCCGGGTGAAGAGCTTCCACCGCGGCCGAAACCTCTTCCTGCTCATACGGCGTCTCTTGCGGAGCCAGATCGCGCGCCATGCGAAAAGCAAACTCCGCTTCGGCCACTCGCATACGGTTGGCGCCAAGGGTCAAAGTGCCGCCGTCTGCGTGAACGCGCTCAGCCAGCAGACGGCCGGCCAGCGGTCCGCCGACGCCGATATGCGCTTGGCCCGCGCGACTGGTGGCCGCGATCTTCCAACCGAAAACGGGTTTCGCGCTACGTTGCTCAAGCAGCGCCTGGATGAGGTAGGCGTCGCTCCGGGTCTGCGGCCGCAGCTCCTCCGGCAACGCCGCCAGCACGGCGCCTTCCTGCCACTGCCGCCAGAGCAAGTCCGACGCAGCTTGGTGTTGAGTCCGATCCATCAAGGTTTCGCGGATAGCAAGGCTGGTCGCCTGCGCTCTTCCATGATCGCTACTCTACAAAACTAAGCGGCCGGCGCGAAGGGATCCCCTCGAAGCCGGCCGCGTGACGAACGTTGTTCAACTTGCTACGGTACGAGCCCTAGACGAGCAGCTACCCGCTCGAGCAGCGCTTGCTGCGCGTCGAGCCGCGACTGTAGAGAACTGTGGTCTCCGCTGAGAGCGCCGAGAGTGTCTTCTTCGCGGCTGCGCAGTTGCCCGCGCAACAGCCCAGCGGGGTTGGACATCGTCTCAATATTGACGTAGTAGCGGCCGGGCTCCGCGAGGATGCCCTCGACCTCCGCTAGAGTTTCACGATCGGTGATTTCCACTTGACGAAACAAGTGACCGGCTCCGGGTTGGTCTTGATCGATCGGCGTCAGTTCGGTGTCGATCACAGCCGGGCCGTTGCCGCCGACTCGGGAGCTATGAATCCGAACCTCCGTGAGCGTCTCAGGCTGCCCGAGACGCCAATTCACATCAAAGTCGACGACGGCCTTGCGGGCAGCTCCGCTGGTATTTCGATAGAGCTTGATCCAGATGTCGCCGCCTCCGACGGAGTCGGAGATAACGGCGTCGGGAATTTGATTGGTCGGGCTCAACGCTACGCGGAAGCCGATCACCTCTACCTGGAGCACCTCGACGATTTGGGCCGGTAGTACGAGAGGCGTCGCGAGGAGCAAAGCTAGACACAGAAATCTTATCTTCATTCAGTTCCTCTTCTGACTAGAAAGGTTAGACCGGAAGCCTCTTCACAAAGAGGTTCCGGCAATCGTCCACTCGTCGCGAGACGGACGGGCGCCGTCGAAAGTCGCATGCGAGAGAGTTTAGCGCTTGGACTCCGGCCTACTGGCTTGGAGGTCCGCTGTCAGAATGGATGCGTCGCGGAATACTCCGGTTTCATTCTTGGACAAGGGTCTGCCCCGGCCAACCTAGTGGAGGCGGATTATCGGAACCGAAAAATTGAATAATTACGGCGCCGCAACCGATCCGTCATCTTGGATTGGCCGGCTGAAGGGCACCGTGCCGGCGAAGGGGAATTTCGCCAGGCTCGCCTCGGTTATCTCGAAGCCGAGGCCGGGCTTTTCGGGCAGCGGGTAATAACCGTCGACCATGCGCATGGCCGGAAAGCCGAACCACTCCTCCCAGACCTTCTCCTTCTGCTCAGGCTCGACGCCGCTGCAAATCTCCTGGATCATGAAGTTTGGCATCGATGCGTCGACGTGCAAGGTCGCCGTGCCGCCGATCGGGCCCTCGCAGGCGTGCGGGGCGATCAAGACCCCCGAGGCTTCGGCCATCGCGCCGACCTTCCACAACGCACTGATGCCTCCGACATGATTGATGTCGATCTGCAAAATGTCGACCACTTTCTGCTCGATCAGTTCGCGGCACGAGTACGAGGCCACGAGGCGCTCGCCGGTTGCGATCGGCACCGTGGTTCGACTCGAGATGCGCTTCATCGCCTTGACGTTCTCGGGCGGGCAGGGCTCCTCGACGAACATCAGATTGAGAGCCTCGACTTCCTTACAGAGGATCGTAGCTACCGTCGGGCTCGTCTTGGCGTGGAAGTCGACGCCGATGTCGATCTTGTCGCCCATGCCTTCGCGCAGAGTATGGAGTTGTTTGACGGCTTGGCTGATGCGCTGGTTCGTATCGAGCCACTCGTAGAAGCCGGGTATGCCGGTCTTGAAGGCGGTGACGCCGAAGCGTTCGGCGCGCTCGCGGGCGTAAGCCACGCGCTGCTCATAGGGAGCGTTAGGCGGCAGGCCAGGCGTGCGCAGGTGATAGTAGCCACGCACTCCGCGCGGGTTGAGCGGGCCCCCGAGCAGGCGGTAGACGGGTTGGCCCAGCACCTTGCCGCGAATGTCCCACATTGCTTGGTCGATGCCGGCGATCGCTGAGCCGAGGATAGGCCCGGCGCGGTAGAAGGCGTGGATATACATCGCCTGCCAATGATGCTCGACTCGCATCGGGTCCATATCGAGCACGAACGGCTTGAGGTCGTCGAGCGTCGCCATCACCGCGCCCGCCTTGCCTTCGAGCGTCGCCTCGCCCCACCCGACGACGCCCGCGTCGGTTTCGAGCTTGACGAAGACGTAGGGGCGGTCCGATTTCTTGTCGATCGTGACGCCGAAGATCTTCATCCCGGTGACCTTGAGACGTCCCGGGGCGGAAGGCAGCGGCGGTGCGGCAAGGGCGGCGCTGCAGTCGCAGTCGGCGAGCAACGAGCCGCGACGAGATGCAGCGGCCGGGGCGGCGGCTCCGGCGAGCAGGGCAGACTTGAGTAGATCTCTGCGTTTCATTCTCGTTTCCTCCGGCTCAGGCCTTCACGGCGTACTTGGCTATCGCGCTGTCGTCGACCTCGATTCCCAGCCCCGGCCTGGTCGGCAAGGTAAAGAATCCTTCTACGGGCTTCTCGTCCCAGCCGCCGGCGATCTCGCTTCGCATCCTTCGGTCGGCGGGGTCGGCCGAGAAGGGAACCTCTTGAATAAAGGAATTGGGCAGCGAGGCGGCGATGTGGATTCCGGCGGCGGTTGAGATCGGGCCGCCGCGGTGGTAGGGCGCCACCGCTACGTAGTAGGTCTCCGCCAGCGCGGCCGCCTTACGAATCGTAGTGACGCCGTTCTTGGCGATGTCGGGACGGAGAACGTCGATTGCGTCCTGACGAAGCAAGTCCTGGAACCTTCCGTTCTCGACGATGTCGCGGCCGTAGCCGACCGGCGTCACGGTGCGTGCTGAGATCTCGGCCAGCGATTGGTCGCTGAGGTCTCCCGCAGGTTCGTCGAGCCAGAGCAGATGGAAGTCCTGCAGGCGGTCGGCGATCGAGAGGCCCTCGCCCGGCGTGGTTTGGCCGCCGCAATCGAGCACGAAGTCCGTGTCGGCGCCTGCTGCGTCGCGCAGCGCGTCCATCATCTCGCGGACCTGCTTGTAGAAGGCGCGTCCACGCTCGGGCCCCTCGGGCATCTTCAGCGGCACCGAGAATGCCAAGTGCCCGGCGGCTTTGGCCTGGGCAATGCCCCGGTTGAGCTCGGCGAGCGAGTCGCCCGAGACTACGGCCATGGCGCGCGCCTTTTCGCGGGTGCGGCCGCCGAGGGTTTCGGTAAGAGACGATTTGGTCGTCTTGCCTAAGACGTCCATCAACGCGGTGTTGATCGCTGCTCGCGCTGCGGCTTCGACGCCGGCGGCCTTGAGCGATTCGTCCACGCGAACCGCAGAGAGCGCGTCGTGGCCCCGCAGCTGCGCTTCGATTTTCTTCAACCGGGTGACGACTGTCTCCGGATCGGGCGTCGCGGGAGCTTCGCCGTAACCGCTGACGCCCGAGACAGTCTCGAGCTTGACGACCGTCCAAGTCCGTCCGCTGCCCGGTTCGCGGACGGCGGTCGGCTTCAAGCCGGTGATCGCCAAGGAAGGCGCCGCCGTAGAAGGCGCAGCGGCGAAAGGAGCCGCTCTCAGGCCGAATCGTTTGCGTATCGTAGTTGCCGACATGGCTGGACCTCGCTTGCGGACTAAGTTTACGCACCAGAGGGAGTCCCTCGCAATCTTCAACGGCTGCTCGTTCCCGGAATGGGAAGATAGGGAACAGCGCGCTCCGAACCGCGCCGCCAAATAAATGTCCGACTCTCGCCGACACGCCTACACCACTTCCGCGGGGGATCGCCCCGCTGTCCCTGAGCCAAGCTACGACGAGCGGGCGCGCACGCTCGTCCATTTGGCGAGCGTCGGCGCGCTTTCGACGCACTCGGCTAAGCAGCCGGGCTTCCCTTTCGGTTCGGTGATGCCCTACGCCCTCGACGATCTAGGCCGGCCAATCTTCCTGGTCTCGTCGATGGCGATGCACACGCAGAACCTCGAAGCTAACCTGCGCGCGTCGCTGCTTGTGACGCAACAAGGCGCCGAGAAAGACCCGCTCGGCGCGGGCCGCGTCACTCTGGTTGGGGAGACGCGCAAGGCGCCGCCGGAGGAGACGCGCGAGCTCTATCTGGCGCGTCACGAGAACGCTCGTTATTGGGTAGACTTCGAAGATTTCTCGTTCTATCGCATGGAGGTCGTCGACGTGTACTTCGTCGGCGGCTTCGGCGTGATGGGTTGGGTTGCCGCCGACGGTTATGGGGCGGCCACGGCGGATCCGTTGGTCGATGCCGCCCAGCGCATCATCGAGCACATGAACACCGATCACGAGAAGTCCCTGATCACGCTGACGCGCGTTCACGCCGGGCTCGAAGCGAGCTCGGCGCAAATGACGGCGGTCGACCGGCTTGGTTTCCACGTTCGCGCCAAGACGGGCGAGGGCATGAAGGGGGCGCGGATCGGGTTTTCTGAGGAGGTTCGCTCGGCTGAGGACGCTCGGCGGGTTCTGGTCGAGATGGTTCGGCGTGCGGAGGCGGAGAGCTAGGAGCGGCTACGGGTTCAGCAAGGGCACAAGAAAATCAGCGACATTGCGCGCCACGATGCGCGCTCCTTCCTCGTTAGGGTGAATGCCGTCATCCAGGTTGAGCGAAGGTTCAGCCGCCACCTCTTCCAATAAGAACGGCATCAGCGGCACACTCAGCTCCTCAGCAATCCGTGGGTAGATGGCTTCGAAGCCTTTGACGTATTCGGGGCCGTAGTTGGGAGGGAGCTTCATGCCGGCAAGCGCCACTTGGGCGCCGGCCTCGCGGAAGCGCTCGACGATGCGGCGCAGGTTCGCTTCGGTCTCGGTCACCGGCAGGCCGCGCAAGCCGTCGTTGGCGCCGAGAGCAACTAGCGCCCAAGCCGGGGCATGAGAGACGGCGACATCGATGCGCGCCAGCGCCGACGAGGTCGTGTCGCCGCTCACTCCTTCGTTGACGATCAGCATCTCGGAGCCGCGCGCGGCGAGTTCGGCCTCGAGCACGGTGGGGTAGCTGGCTTCGACGCCTATGCCGTGCCCTGCGGTGAGGCTGTCTCCGAAAGCGACCAGAACGGGCGCGTCCGGGTTGACCGCCCGCGCTCTGGGAGCAGCCGCAGGCTCCGACTTCGCCGCCGGCGCCTCACGCGGCGGCGCCGCGCCGCAGGCAGCCAGCAGCAGTACGACTCCAGGAACTACGAGGGCTCTCACTCAATGCCATAATAAGTTTCGAACGCGCTCGATGTCGAACCCCAGACCGATTCTCGAGGTGCGTGAGCTGACGAAAAGCATCGACAGCGGCACACATCGCGTCGAGATCTTGCGCGGGATCAACTTCGAAGCGCCCGCTGGTCAGTTCGTCGCGATACGCGGTCCCTCCGGCAGCGGCAAGAGCACTCTGCTGGGCCTGTTGGCCGGGCTCGATTTTCCGACTTCGGGGTCCGTCTTCATCGACGGACGCAACATCTCCGATCTCCCCGAGGACGAAATGGCGCTGATGCGTGGCCGCCAGATCGGCTTCGTCTTCCAGTCCTACCAACTCATTCCGACGCTCACCGCCGAGGAGAATGTCTTGCTGCCGCTCGAACTGATCGGCGACTACGAGGGCGGCCGCGAGAGGGCCCGCGAGCTACTCGAAGGCGTCGGATTAGCCGATCGCATGGACCACTATCCGGTGCAGCTCTCCGGCGGCGAACAGCAGCGCGTGGCGCTGGCGCGGGCGTTCGTATCCAAGCCTCCGATAGTGCTGGCCGACGAGCCGACCGGAAACTTGGATTCCGCCAACGGCGGGCATATTCTCGAGATGTTGCTGGAGCTCAATCGCCGCGAAGGAGCAACGCTCGTAATGGTCACCCACGACGCCGAACTCGCCGCGCAGGCCGATCGCGCCATCACTCTGCGCGACGGTCGGATCGTCTCCGACGAGCTGTCGAGCCGCGCCGAGGGAGCCGCCTAAGCGTCCGCGCCTGCTATGCCTGACCATCCTGGACCTCAGCCCTCGCAAAAACGTGTTTGGGCGACCGCCGCGCGCATCGCATGGCGCGAGTCGCGCGCCTCCTCGGCGAAGTTCCTGTTCGTCGTGTTGGCGGTCGCCGCCGGCGTCGGCGCGCTCAGCGGCGTACGCGGCTTCTCCGCCGCGTTCAGCGACATGTTGTTGCGTGACGCTCGTACGCTGATGGCGGCCGATCTGACCGTGCGCACCTATCACATCCCGGAAGGGGACCAGCGGCAAGCGCTCGATTCGCTCGTCGCCGACGGGGCACGACGGACGTGGATTACCGAGACGGTTTCGATGCTGTCTTCGGAGTCGTCATCGAATCCGTTGTTGACGACGGTGAAGGCGGTTGATCCCGCGGAGTATCCCTTCTACGGGGAGGTCAAGCTGAGGCCCGACATCGTTCTCCGCGACGTACTGGACGAGCGCACCGTCGTTGTCTCTGATGACCTGATATTGCGTCTGGGCGTCGATGTAGGCGACGAGATTCGAGTCGGCTCCGAGCCGTTCGAGATCGCCGCGGTGATCGCGGTCGAGCCCGATCGGATGACCGGCAGCTTCAATATCGGGCCGCGATTGATCATCAGCCGCGAGGGGCTCGATCGCGCCGGGCTGATGCAGCGCGGCAGCCGAGCAGGGCAGCGATTTCTCTTTCGTCTGCCAGAAGAAGGGCTAAGCGTTGCCGAGGCGAGCGAGCGTATGGAGGCAAACTTCGAGCCTTGGCGGGTGGTCGACTTTCGGGAGACGCATCCGACGATTCGCCGCGGGCTGAGCCGAGCTACAAACTTCCTTAGCTTGGTCAGCCTGATCGCGATGATCGTCGGGGCGTTGGGCGTCGCGATGGCGATGCAGTCGCACATCGAGCAGCGTCTCGATTCGATCGCCATCATGAAATGCCTCGGCGGACGCTCGTCGCAGGTGATGCGCATCTTTCTGCTGCAGGGCGTCGGGCTCGGGTTGGCGGGCAGCCTGCTCGGAGTCGGGCTCGGCTACCTGGCCCAGGTCGTGGCGCCGGGGTTGATCGCCCGTTATTTTCCGGTCGCGCCACAGCTCGACTGGCAGCCCGAGGCGGCTCTGCAGGCGTTAGTGATCGGCTTGTTGACCACGCTGCTGTTTACAGTGCCGCCGCTGCTGCGGGTGAGGACTGTGCGTCCGGCTCTGATCTTTCGTCGCGAGATGGAGCGGAGCCAGACGTCCTGGCGCGAGAGGGTTACGAAGTCGGGCCCAGCCGGGCTCTCCGCCGTTGCGATTCTGCTGGGGCTGGGCGCTACAGCGGCGTGGCTCGGTGATTCGTTGGCGATGGGGCTGTGGTTTGCGGGCGGGCTGACGGCGAGTGTTGTGGTGCTTACGGCGGCGGCCTGGGGCCTGCTGCGCTTCTTGAAGAAGTTGCCGGGCTGGTTGCCGCTGCGACTGCCGCTCGAGCTGCGCCACGGATTGGCCAATCTGCATCGTCCGGGCGTGCACGCCGAAGCGATCTTGGTAGCTCTCGGAGTAGGCGTCACTTTCACGTTGTCGGTGTACCTGATTCAGTCCTCGGTGTTGACGCAGATCATCCGCTCGGCGCCGCCCGATATGCCGAACGTTTTCTTAATGAACGTCACCAACAACGAGCGTGACGGGTTGCTCGAGCTTTTGCGCGGTTTCGAAGGCATGGAGGGTGAGCCGACGCTCGTCCCCTCGGTGGCCGCGCGCCTGCTAAGCGTCGACGGAACAGCGCTCGACGAGCTCGATTTGGGACGAGAGGCCGGCCGCTTTCGGGGCACCCGGACTATTAGTTGGCGCGACGAGCTGCCCGACGAGATCGAGCTGCTGCAAGGCGAGTGGTGGCGACCCGGCGTGCAGGAAAACCTCGTCTCGGCACGCGAGAACGCGGCGGAGGTCCTTGGAATTGAGATCGGCGACGAGATTGAATGGCAAGTGGGCGCGGACCGAGTCCGGGCGCGGGTCGCGGCGATTCATCGCACCGAGGCGATCCGGCAGATTTCGACGGCGAGTTTTATATTGACCCCGACGGCTTTGGCGAATCGTCCTGCGGTGTATTTCGGCGGGTTGCGGGTGGCGCCGGAGCGTGCCGTAGAGCTACAGCGGGTAGCCTTTGAGGCGTTCCCGACGATCAGCGTGATCAACGCTGCCGACGTGCTGCGAATCGTGCAAGAGGTGGTCGATCAGATCGCGTTGGTAATTCGTTTCGTCTCGGGATTCGCGATCTTGGGCGGGGTCATCATTCTCGCGTCGAGCGTGATGGCGACGCGTTTTCGTCGAGTTCGCGAGACCGCGGTGTTGAAGACGCTGGGAGCGACACGCCGTCGGGTCGCGGGAATCTTCTCGGTGGAGTTCGTCGTGCTTGGGACCGCGGCGGGATTGATCGGCAGTTTCTTGGCCAGTGGTTTCTCCGCCCTGCTGCTCGAAAGGATGCTCGACGCGGAAGCCTACTTCGATTGGGTTCCGAACGCTGCCACCGTCTTGGCTACGGCCGTCGTTGCAAGCTTCGCCGGCTGGCTCGCAAGCTTCCGAATCCTTGGGCGCAAGCCGCTCGAAGTCTTGCGTGGCGAATAACAAGGCGAGACCAAGCGAACTGTTTCTGAAGTTCGGGTACGGACTCGGTGGCGATTTTGAGTGACGCGTGCGCGCGCGCCAATCTTCGGCCGAGATTTCGGGATAGTAAAAGCAACGCGATATTTCGCACTTACTGTCGCTGCGCGCGCCACACTATTCGTTTCGAGAGACTTCATGCTCGTTCGACGTCGAGGAACTGTTCCTTACGAAGAACGACTCTTTCATAAAGTTCCAGTAAAGTTACTCCAGATCAATTGACCGACGACCGAGGAGCTAGTACGCTCTCGCCCGATGGAACGCCGATTGGTGACTTCTGGCTAGCCAAGAAGACCGGGGTGGCCAATTCGTTCTGATATTCACCAGTTCAGAGAGGTACACAGCACATGAGCAGTAATAACCAAGAGCAACCCACGACTAGTGGCCAGCAAGGAGCAGATCACGACAGAAGGAAGATCCTCAATGCCTCCGCGTTACTCGCGGCCGCAGGTCTCCTATGGACGCCGCAGCAGGCCGCAGCAGGGCGAGGACGCGGCGCTCGCCTGGTAACGGACGTTGCGTGCTTGGGTCATTCGTTCGCCCCCAACCTTCGGCGGCGCTCTTGATCAGGCCGGCGGCGACTTCCGCGGACTCAGCTTCTACGTGGAGGGCGCGCTCTACCGGGGCGGCACGATCCCTCCGGGCGCCGGGTTCGACCCGGCTAATGCGACGCCGATCGGCCATTGGCTTTGCCGCGGCTGGTTCATGAACCACCCCGAGCGTCCCGCTCCTGGCGCCATCACGACCCAGGAATACTTGCTTGAGGTCATCGACAGTTCCGAGGCTCCCTCACCGACTAACACTCTCGTCAGTTCGGGACTCGAAGGGGGAGCAACCGAGTTCACGCGAGCAGTTATTGGCGGGAGCGGCCGCTACCGCGACGCACGGGGAGACGTGGTGCAGGAGACGATCGGGACGAACACGACGATATTGAACGTCTTCGGGGCTCCAGCCCCGAATTTCAGGTTCCATTTCAACTTCGCAAACGGACGCGGGGGCCATTAGGACGACTTGCGCGTGTAGAACCCACAGAGCACGGGGCACCAACCGGTCCGGCTTGCCTTCGGCGGGCCGGACCCCAGGGCTGTCGGCGCCTTCGCCGCGCCTACCGCAGGCAGATGCTCGTCGGGCTGGCGCCGAAGTCAGACTGATCGAGACTCCAGAGATAGTGTCTGAGTAGTCGTTGGTCGAGGGGGTACGACCGCCGCTACGGCGCTTTGGCAAGCCTCGCGGGCTGGCTGGCGGTCTGTTCGTACTAGGGTGTCACTTCGGATGGTTCGCCCTGTTAGCAGATGGCGGCGAAAAGACCACGCCGCCGCCGGCGCCCATCTTACCGGGATCGCCAAGAACCGCCAAGCGGCGTTGGACTCGCTGGCGTCCTGAACGTCTGAGCGCATTACCGTGTCCTCCACACCAACAGAATGCGACTGTCAAACGTTTAACAAGGTATGAACGGACAGCCTTTGGCGCCCGGCCTCCCTCTCGCCTTAGCTGCCGGCCCGACCGATCGCCTGGCCTCATTGTTCGACGTTCATCACAATCGGCTGTACCGCCTCGCCAGACGCCTCGCATCCACACAAGACGACGCGCTCGACCTCGTCCAAGAAACGTTTCTGAAGACGGCTCGATCCCCTCAATCGATCCCTGACGGCTACTCGCAGGAGGAGGCGTGGCTAGTGCGGGTGCTGATCAACGTCCAGCGCGACCATTGGCGTAAGAAATCGATTCGCGACCAATACGATCGCGCCGGGCCGGCAGCCATCACCCCGGACCCTGAAGCGGCCCTCATCGCCAAGAACATGGTTTGGCAGGCGCTCGACATCCTACCGCCCCGCCGCCGCGCCATCGTCGTCATGCATGAACTGGAGGGCTTGGCCATCCCCGCTATCGCCTCCCTCCTTGGCATCACGAGGATCACCGTTCGTTGGCACTTGTCGGTTGCTAGGCGGGACTTGGCTGGCGCCCTGAAAGTGTATAGAGGAGACAACAAGTGAAAAGCATAAGAGCGCTTCTGCAGGAAGCAGACCCACTTGAGGACGAACCAACCCACCCACTCGGCGACCGTGGCCTCCGCCGTCAAGCGGTCCTTGAGGCAGCGTCCGCTGCCCAGGCGCCCGCCCCTGCCCGGTCACGATCGCGACTAGCCACTTTCGTGACCGTGTGCTTAGCCCTCGTTGCCGTCTTGTTGCTCGGCTCTCGCGCCGGTTCACTCTTCGTGAGCGATCTTCAAGCGGCCGTGCGCTTTGAAGTGAGGCTGGCCGAAGACAAACCCTCTCCTGTGCTGATGGAAGCTAAGGCTTCCGGTGCTGAGATGCCGGTGTACATACACCAGCAAGTGGTCGTGAGCAATGGGGACATTGCGTCTGCCCGAATCATTACCGGCAGAGCCCCCGAGCGATACTCCGTAGGGGTTGAGTTGAACGCGTCCGGAGCAGAGAAGATGCGGCGGGCTACCACGGGCCACGTTGGCAGACCCATGGCCGTTCTCATCGATGGCGAGGTCGTGATGGCTCCGATACTCCGAACCCCAATCAGCGGATCCGCCGTAATCACCGGCAACTTCACGAAAGCAGAGGCCGAAAGGATCGCCAACGGCATCGGGCTTCGATAACAGGCGCCGCTGGAGACGGCTGCCGCGGCTTCCCGTTCTGGCCCCGGAGAGGGCCAGCGGTGGCCTCAAGGGATCGGTTTAGACGGCATCCACTTCAGAAAGCGGCTCTCTCCGATGCGTTCTTAGAGCGATTCGCTGCGCTATCCTTACAAGCGTCTGAGGCGCGCCCATTGAGAGTTCGGCTTTACCAAGTGATTCTTCCGGTTCACGACATTGAGCAGGCCACTGAGTTCTATAGTGCATTGCTCGGTTTCGTCGGCGAGCGCGTCTCGCCGGGACGACACTACTTCGATTGCGGGACAACCGTTTTGGCCTGCTATGACCCTGGCGCGGATGGCGACGGCAAGGGGGAAGGCTGGTCTCGCCACTTGAACCAGTACCTCTACTTCGCGGTCGACGACCTCGAGACTGTGTTCACAAGGGCCCAACACCTCCCCTGTCAAGCGGTCGATGACAAAATTGCCGCCATGCCTTGGGGCGAGCGACTGTTCTACGCTAAGGACCCGTTCGGCAACCCGATATGCTTTGTCGACGAACGAACGCTGTTCACAGGGAACTAGGCGTACTCGAATACGTCCGGTTCGCGGAAGCGCCCCCTTGAATCTCGCCTCCAACGGAATTGAACAGTCTACTGGCGAACTATTTGCTCATAGAGCAGGTCGAGAGAGGCTAAGGTTAGGTTCGTCAGAGATCTCGAAGGGGCTAGGAGCCCATGATCTGCTTGACCAGATCCTCAATCGCCCGCCCGAAGGGCGTCTCATCGGCGACTAGGCGGCCAAGAATATAAGCGTCGTTGACTTCGCTCCAAGCGTTGGGGATGACCGCGGCAAGCTCGGCGCCCTCAAGCGCCCACTCTGCCGCCAGATTGCCCTGAGCGTTTGGGTCGACGCGATTGAGGACTAGCCGAATGTCGTGTCCGCGAAAGCCGAGTGTGTTCAGATCCTCAAAGCGGCGTCGCGCTAGCGTCCGTGCCGCGGCTTCCGGCGAGGCCACGACGTAGGCTGCTTCCGCGACCGAGAGCGCGTCGCGGCAGGAGGCGAACAGAGCGCTCGGAAGGTCGACCACAATCCAAGAGAAGCTGCGGCGCGCCGACTCAAGCAAGCCGATCGGGTCGGTCAACGCGTTTGGATCGAAGCTGCTTTCGGCCGGGGGCGCCGGCAACATTCGCAGCCCCGGCCGAGGGGCGGCGAGGTCGGTCCAGGGGTCCTCTCCGGCACGCAAGGCTTTGAGCGCGTCGACAACGGTGACCGCCTTACCGAGCTTGAGCCGAAATGCCGCTGAAGCCGAATGAAGATCAAACTCAACAAAAAGCGTCGGCCGCCTTTCGTTCGCGCACAAGTGAGCGAGCGTTGACGCGACATGCAATGCGATGGTCGAGGCGCCGCCGCCGCCGTGAGCCGGCGCGAAGCAAATCAGCCGGCCTGGGACGGCGGCGTGCGATGCTGCTTCGGTCCGGCGGGGTAACGATTCGAAATCGTAAGGAGGCGTCAGCGTCGCTGCCGCTCCGCCCCGGCTCGCCTCTCGCTCCTTCTGCGCGTCTCGCTCTTCCGCGAGCGCAAAGCAGGGGATATCGGGACGCTTCAATCTGACGCGCCTGAGAAGTCGCGAGGCCGCGTCGGAGTCTGACCAATCCACTAGGAAAGCGGCGATCTCGGATCCGGGAGCGAGCAAGCGGTCAAGCTCGGCCGGCGGCGGGAACTGCCACATCGCCTCTGATTCGTACTTGTTCTGCTGCAACGCCAGCAGGCGCGAGATCTCTTCGACGAATCGCCCTCTCGGAGAGACGACCAGAACACGCGCGGCCATTGCTTTTGTCCGGGCGTGGCCGGAGCTAGAACTCCTTGCCCTTGTAGAGTGAGCCGACGAACTCTTCGTAGCCGTTGTAGAGCATCGTCGGACGAATCTCGCCGGTAGGGATCAGGCGATCATTGGCCTGCGACCACCGCGGATGCGGACGCTTCGGATTAACGTTCGAATACCAGCCATACTCGGTCGGCCCGACCTTGTTCCACAGAGTCGGCGGACGCTTATTCGTAAACTCGATCTCGACGATCGACTTGATCGATTTGAGGCCGTACTTCCACGGCGTAATCAGGCGAATCGGCGCGCCGTTCTGCTTCGGCAGCGGCTTGCCATAGATGCCTGTGACGAAAAGCGCCAGCTCGTTCATTGCTTCATCGATGCTGAGCGCTTCAAAGTAGGGCCAGGGATAGTGCGATTGCGAAGCGATGCCAGGCATCTCGTCGGGCCGATGCGCCGTTACCATGCGAATGTATTTAGCCTTGGGCTTCGGGTCGACTTCTTTGACTAGGTGCGAGATCTGAAAGCCGGTCCAGGGCACGGCCATCGCCCAGGTCTCAACGCAGCGGAAGCGATAGAGCCTCTCCTCGAGCGGAAAGCGTTTGACTAGGTCATCGAAATCGTACGTCTTCGGGTTGTTGACCAAGCCGTGGACCTTGACCTTCCAGGGATCGATCTGGAAGGAGCCGACCATGTCTTTGACACTCTTCTTATCGAGAGTGAACTCGTAGAAGTTGTTGTAACCGGTGCCCGCGAATTCCGGGGTCACCGGACGGTCAAGCTTGTACTTTTCGTTCCGTGCGGCTGGGTAAAGACCGTCCGTCGTTGCGGCGAAAGCTTGGTCGAGCAGACCGCTCAGCCCAACGAATCCCATCGCCTGAAGAGCGGCGCGGCGGTTGAAATACAGCGACTCCGGCGTCGCCTCTCTTTCCGAAATTTCCCAGCCCTTCGGCGCACGGATCAGCATTGTTTTCTCCCTCGCAGCTTAGACGCTTCAGCGCGCGGAGCGGATTCGCTCGTTAGCGTAACACAGGGATTCGGCCGTCTCGGCCCAAGACCAGAAACGACCCTGGCAGGAATACAATGAAAGGCCACGATGCACCACGCAACTAGGCTCGCGCGTCTCGCCGCGATTGTCGCCCTTCTGATCGCCGTTCAACCCGCCGGGCGCGCTCAAGAGATGCGAGACCCCGAAGCGGTCGAGATCGCTGCTCAGATGATGGCGGCGATGGGCGGCGCCGATGCGTTCAACGACGCCCGCTACGTCCGTTTCGATTTCAAGGTCGGACAGGACGGCGATTGGCGCGTCGACCGCTCCCACCTCTGGGACAAGTGGACAGGCCGCTACCGTTTCGAGCGGCTACTTGACGACGGCCAACGTGCGGTCGTGCTCTTCAACGTCAACGACAAGCAGGGCGCTCTGTTCTTGGACGGAGAGAAAGTCGAAGGAGATACGGCGGCCGAGGCGCTCGATCGCGCCTACCGCGGCTTCGTCAACGACTCATACTGGCTGGCTATGCCGTGGAAGTGGCTCGATCCGGGAGTCAACCTAAAGTACGCTGGCGAAGAAGAGCACAACGGCGAGGTCTGTGACGTCGTTGAGCTGAGCTTCAACGCAGTCGGCCTCACGCCCGGCGATGTCTACAAAGGCTACGTCTCGCGCGCGTCGAAAATGATGGTGCACTGGGCCTACACGTTGCAAAGCGACAACACCGGGGCGTGGGATTGGGAGTACGTCGACGCCGGGGGAGTCAAGCTGGCCAAGACGCACAAGAACGCCGAAGGCCGCGAGATCAACATGGGCGCCGTCGCGACCGCCGCGGAGATGGACGACGCGTTCTTCACCGACCCGGCGAAAACGATCAGGTAGGGGACCAGTCGGCGAGACGGGTTGCTAGAGTGTAACGGTGCAGGCGCCGGAGACCTTGCTCGACCGCGCGACGCTCGAAAAGCTCGAGCGTCTGACCCTGCGTTGGCAGCGCTCGTTCCAGGGGCTGCTTGGGGGCAACAACGTCTCGCGCTTCCCCGGCGTCGGACATGAGTTCCTCGACCATCGCCATTTCCACTCGGGGGACGATTTGCGCGCGGTCAACTGGCGCGCCTACCTGCGGCTTGATCGTCTCTTCTTGAAGCTCTTTCGCACCGAGCCGCGTACGCCGGTGCGAATCTTGATCGACGTGAGCGACTCGATGAGTTGCGGCGCCCCCGCGCAAGGTTCAGGTGACGCGAAGTTCGTCTACGCCTGTCGCGTGGCGGCGGCGCTCACCTACGTCGGCTTGGTGCGGCTCGAGAGCGTCACGCTGCAGCCGTTTTCTGATCGACTCGGCGAGAGCTTTCGCGCTCAGGGGGGCCGCCACCGCTTCGCCCCTGCGTCCAGATTCTTGAGCGCACTCCATTGTGAGGGCCGCTCGGATTTCGCAGCCGTTGCGCGGGCGTTCTGCGACGCCTCGTCGATGCCGGGGTTGACGCTGATTCTCTCGGATTTCCTCGACGACGCCGACATCGTTGCGCCGCTGCAGAACATCGCCGACATGGGGCACGAGCTCGCTCTCATCCATCTTGCCGGCCCTGAAGAACGGATGCCGCCGCTTGACGGCGAGCTCGAGCTGGTTGAGGCCGAAAGCGGCGCGCTGGTCCGCGTGCATGTCGACCGCGAGGCAGCCGGCGAGCATGCCGCCGCCTATGACGCCTACGCCGAGCGCATCGAACGCGTCGCACTGCGCAACGGCGGCCGCTACGAGCTCCTGACGACCGATCTCTCGATCGAGGAGGCGCTGTTTGAGTCGATGCGAGCGCTCGGCGCCGTGACGCTGCAGTAGGAGCCGATGGAGCTTCTCAATCTGACGCTGTTGCAGTGGGGTGCGTTCTTCGGCGTGCTTGGGGCGGGCTTGGTCGCGCTCTACTTCTACGAGCGCGCCCGACGCAGGCTGCGTGTCTCAACGGCGCGATTCTTTCCGCGACGCCCGGCTCCCGCTGTTCGACAGCGCAGCCGCAGCTTACGGCAGCCGCTCTCGTTGCTGCTGCAACTGCTCGCGCTGCTGCTGTTGACTCTGGCGTTGGCGGATCTTCGTTTCGGCGGCTCGGCGCTTGAGCGCAGCCATGTCGTCGTACTTGACGCCTCGGCTGCGATGCGCGCCGACGGGCTGATGCAACAGGGACAGCAGCGCGCTCTCGACTATCTGCGCGCTCTACCCTCGGGCGATCCGGTGATGCTGATCCGCGCCTCCGGCTTGGCGGAGGTCAGCGTGGGCTTCAGCCGTGACCGGCGGCGTCTCGAAGAAGCGATCCGAGAGACCGCGGCGGGCTGGACGGCGCTCGATCTCAATCAGGCATTCGAGGCGGCGCGCGACGGTCTGCGCCTCACGCTCGGCGCGCCCGGAGATGTTCCGTTGCGCCAGCTCGAAGGCGCGGGCGAAGTCGCCTACATCGGTCCCGGACGCGTCGTTGCTGCACCGCTCGCGGCGGAATCGCTGCCCTACTTGCGCTACGTCGAGGTCGACGGCGATCTTGCGGACGCGTTGATCACGCGCTTTGCCGCCGAACGCTCGCCTCAGGACGCCTCGCTGTGGTCGGTCAGCCTGGCCTTGCGCAACGACTTCGAGGACGAGCGCTCCCTTCGCGCTGAGCTCAAGTTTCGCGGCCGCGCGATCGGAGAGCGGACGCTGCGAACCCCGCCGCACCAAGGAGCAGAGATCGAGTTTCGAGTACGAACTCGACAGGCCGGGGCTCTCGAGGTTGTGATCGATTCGGACGACGCGGTCGCCGAGAACAACCGCGCACGGCTCGAGCTGCCAACGCCAGCCGGTCTACCGATCGAGATCGTCACCCGCCGGCCGCGAAGCTTCGAGCGTCTACTGGTCGCCGCGCCGCGCATCGAGCCGAGCTTTGTCTCGGAGCCCTCGGGCGAGGCCGCGGTCGTGCTCTTCGATCGAGCCGCGGGGCCGGCCAGTCTGCCCGCTGCGGCGCGAGCGATTTGGATCTTGCCGCCGGCTGAAGACTCGCCGATCGCTGCGACGAGCGGGGCGAGCGATGCGCGCGTTGCCGAATGGGCGCTTGACCATCCGCTGGGCCGCGGTCTGCGTGACAGTGACTATACGCCCGCGCAAGCGCTTGTGTTGACGCCCGAGGCTGGCGACGTCGTCATTGCACGAAGCGCCGCTGGGCCGCTGGCTGTCGGCCGCGAGCGCGAGGGAGGCCGCCGCGTCGTACTTGGGTTCGATCCGCTCGCCGATGAGGTCGCCGAACGGCTGGCCTCTCCGTTGCTGTTCGCCAACGCGATGCAGTGGCTCGCTCCAGAGGCGTTTCGCCAAGAGACGGTACGAGCGGGCTCGCCGGGCCGGGTCGAGCTCGAGGTCGGCGACTTCGCACGCGATGAGATTTCCGTCCGCGCCGCCGAGGGTCCCGCGCCGCCATGGATCGTGAGCGAAGGCAAGCTGCGTTTCTGGGCGGCAAATGTCGGCGACTATTCCGCGACTACTCCCTTGGCCGCGACGCGTCTCGCGCTCAGCCTGCCCGCTTCCGGAGCGGAAACGTGGACGCCTCCCGAGGGAGTTCTGTCGGGAGTTCCCGGCGGCGCCGTCCATCGTACGCGCAAAAGGATTTGGCCCTGGTTGGTGCTGGCGGCGCTGGCGCTGTTGGCGTATGATTGGCAGCGCTTCGGACGCGATCCCTCGGCGGCGATCGAGACCAGCGCCACATCTGAAACGCCGCTCTCGATCGCGCCCGAGCCCGGAGCGCGGAGGGACGCGGCATGAGCTTCGCAGCCCCTCTCTGGTTGCTCGCCCTGGCCGCCCCGCTCGCCTGGCTCGCCTGGCACTGGCGCCGCACCGATCGGCGGCTCGGGCTGCTGTTCCATGTCTTCGCGCTGAGCCTAGTCATCTTAGCGCTCGCCGAGCCGCGCTGGGAACTGGTCGAGCGCGATCAAGCCGTGGTCGTGCTGACCGACGCATCCTCGAGCATTCCCGACGAACAGCTTGAGCAACAGCGCAACCTAATCGCCGACCTGCAAGCACGGGCCGGCGGTGCGCTGGTGCGAGCGCTGTGGTTCGACGAAAGTGCGCGAGGGGACGAGGCGGCAGCCGGCGATCTGGTCGCCTCGGTGCGCGGCACCAACCTAGAAGCCGCCGTACGCGGCGCATTGGCCGCGCTGCCCGCCGATCGCGTTGGACGAATCGTGCTCGCCTCCGACGGCCGCGAGAATCAGGGCGCGGTCGAGCGGGCGCTCTACCAAGCACAACGTCGCGGCGTTCCGCTCGACGTTGCGCCGCTGGAGGGTCGTCCGGCGCCCGAGCTACGGATCGATTCGGTTACGGCGCCGGCGGAGGCATGGGCCGGCGAACGGTTCGCGCTCGAGCTCGGCGTCGATAGCCCGCGAGCGGCGCGGGCGACGGTGCGACTCTATGCTGACGGGCAGCTGATCGGCGAGTCCCAAACCGATCTCGCGGCGGGACGCAATCTCATTGCTGCTCGCGCCCGGCTCGAGGTCTCGGGCGCCGCGCTGCTTCGAGGCGAGGTCGAGGCCGAAGATCTCGGCCAAGCCCTCTTCGCCTCCGTCGTCAGTCTGCGCCAGCCGCGCGCGCTGCTGCTCGCTTCCCCCGACGCCTTGCTCGAAGCGCCGCTCGCCGCGGCTGGCTTTGCGGTCGAGCGTCGCTCTGGACCGGTGCGCTCCGCGCCGGGCACTTCCCTGCGCGAGTCCTACGAGCTGATCGTCGCCGACAATCAGGACTTCGAACACTGGCCGGTTGCCTTCAAGACCGAGCTCGAAGCGTTCGTCGCCGCGGGGGGCGGTTTCGCGCTCGCCGCCGGCGAAAACAACCTCTACCTTGAGCGCAGCGAGGACGAGCAGGATCCGCTCAATCGCATGCTGCCCGCCGTGCTCGCCCCGCCGCGGACGCCGGAAGGCACTTCGGTCGTGCTCGTGCTCGATAAGTCCTCCTCGATGGAAGGCAAGAAGATGGAACTGGCGCGGCAGTCGGCGATGGGCCTCGTCGACAACCTGCGCGAAATCGATCACATTGGCGTGCTTGTCTTCGACAACTCGTTTGAATGGGCCGTATCGCTGCGGCCCAACGATCAGCCGGCGCAAACGAAGCGCTTGATCGCCAGCGTGATCGCCGACGGAGGAACGCAAATCGCACCCGCACTGCACGAAGCCTATAGCCGTATCCTCCCGCAGGAGGCCGTCTACAAGCATATCCTGCTTCTTACCGACGGCATCTCCGAGGAAGGCGACTCGATCCAACTCGCCCGTGAAGCGGTCAAGGAAGAGATTACGATCTCAACGGTCGGGCTCGGCCAAGACGTCAATCGCGCCTATCTCGAGCGCGTTGCGAAGACCGCCGAAGGACGCTCGTACTTCGTGCTCGACGTGAATCAACTGGCGCAGATCGTGTTGCGCGACGTGCTGGAGCACACCGGCTCCTCGGTGACCGAACGAGAGTTCCAACCGGTCGCTCCGCGCGAGGCGGAGATTCTCGAGGATATCGATCTCAGCGAGCCGGGCCCGCTGCTCGGCTGGGTGCGTTTCGAGGCCAAGCCGCGAGCCGAGACGCTGCTGAGCATCGACGAAGAGGACCCGCTGTTGGTGCGCCGCCAATACGGCTTGGGCCGCGCGGCCGTCTTTGCCTCCGACGGCGGACAACGCTGGGCCGAGAACTGGGTCGACTGGCCTGGTTACGATCGCTTTTGGGCGAATCTGTTTCGCGACCTGCTGCCTCGCGCTCGGCTGACCGAGGCCTCGGCCACATTCGAACGCACCGAGCAAGAAATCGTCGTGCGTTACGGCACGCCCACGCCCCACGAGGGCGATCTGCCCGAGCTGTACGTTCTGGGTCCCGACGGATTTCGACGCACCGTCTCGCTAGCGGGGACGGGCGAGGCGGAATACGAGACGCGCATCGGCGTCGCCGGCCTCTATGGGCTGTTCCGCATCCGTCCCTCGGCGGAGCTTGAGCGCTTCCCCGAGCTTGCCCTGCTGCGCGAAAGCTCGGAGCTTGAAACCTACGGCGCCGATGAAGAGCTGCTGCGCGGCATCGCCGCTGCGACCGGCGGACGCTTTCGTCCGAGTCTCGGCGAGGTGTTCGATTCGGCGGGCCGCGCTGAGTTGCGGTTGCTCGAACTGTGGCCGCTGTTGTTGGCGCTGGCGATACTGTTCAATCTGATTGAGCTGCTGGCGCGCAAGGGCTGGCTGCCCTGGCTAGGCCGCTGGGCCTGAGGGCTTGTTCGAATAACCGAGCGGTCACTCGGGCGGGCGGGTTCTTTCTTGACCCGGATCGCGGCGGGCGGTATATTCCTTCGTGGAGGGCGTTCGCCCTTCCGGTCAGCTGTGTCTCCGGCTGTTCAATAGCAGTGACCACGAACCGTGTTTAACTGTCGCCGCGATCTCCTGAAACCCGGGGCCATGCTGCTTTGCCTGTGCCTCACCGCAGCCGCGAGCGCGACGGCGGCGCAACCTCTTTCTCAGGAGGCATCGGCCGCCGCATCGCCGTCGGTCAGTCCCGCTGAGCCGACCGCGGCACTCGCGCCCGGCGAGAGCGTCTCGGAATCAAGCGCGGCCCCTGAGGCTCAGCTCCTGGACGCCGATGAGCTTGCAGAACTCGCCGAACGCTCGGAGGAACCTGGACACGAGGTCGGCGGCGGGGGTCTCAATAACCTACACAAGACCTTGATCGCCATCGCGATAGCCTTTGGCGTCGTGGTTCTGATTGGCGGCCACTAGGATATCCAAGGGAATATCGGCCTGTCCACACGGGATCGATCCTGCTGTCGCTCAACGGCTAAAACATGCCGTCGGGTCTTCGTGGCTCCAAGTGTGCCTGTCTCTAGTTGTCCCGACCGTCAGGGGGGGCGGTCCACCTGCCTTGCGCTCGGTCGCCCTCTCCTCAGGACTGTCGTCAATGAGGGGTACGAGATCGCGCTCGCGGTCGGCGTCGCGTCCGAAGTCCAGATCAAGCTCGCGCAAAGGCGACTGTTGAAAAAACTCCACCAGCCCCATGGGGCGTGCGTCTTGTCGACGCGGCGCTTCTATTTCTTCCTCACTCAAGACGATCACCGCCGGCGCTGGTCTAGCTGAACTTTGCCACGAGCCCCTCATCGGCCAAGCTGCACGACCGTCTCGATGTGATAGGTCTGTGGGAACAGATCGATCATCGTCATGGACTCGATCTGGTAGCCGCCCGCCGTTAGCGCAGCCAAGTCACGCGCCAGCGTCGCCGGATCGCACGAGACAAGCGCTAGGCGCGGCGCCGCGATGCGCACCAGCTCTGCGGTCACAGTCGACCCGAGCCCGGCGCGCGGCGGATCGGCGACTACGAAATCCGCCTGGTCGTCAAAGTCCTGCAAGAACTTGTCGACGTTTGAATGGACCACGCGAACGTCGACCCTGGCGCGCTCAGCGTTGAACTGTAGGCTGCGCACCGCCGCTCCGGAAGAGTCGACGCCGAGCGTACGCTCGAAGCGCCGCCCTAGCGGCAGCGTCATCAGTCCAACACCGGCGTAGAGATCGAGCGCTGTGCCGCCGCGCGCCTCGCCGAGGGCCGCTTCAGCCAGCCGCTCGGTCAAGAAGCGATTCACCTGGAAGAACGAGCGGCTGCCGACCCGGAGCATGCCCTCACCGCTCGGATAGTCGATGAACGCTCCGGGCGCGAGCCCCTCGATCTCTCTTTCGCACCACTCGAAGAACTTCTTCGCCGGAGGCCGATCCGATCCCAGGACGTTCAGCTGCACGTCAGTTTCGTTGGTGAACAGCTCGATCTCGTGCAGGAATCCGGGAAAGCGCTTATCGCCCGCCATCTCGATCAGGCTGCGGTGGACGCGGTTGAGCGTAGGCGAATTAATCGGACAGGTTTCGGCGGCTACGAGGCGCTTCGATCCGGCGGCGAAAAAGCCGACCTCGGGGCGTCCGCCGCGCGGCGCCAGGCGCAACTGCGTGCGATTGCGGTAGCCCCACGGCTCGCCGGCGATGGTCTCGATCTCGCCTCGATACTCAATCTTTCCGATCCGCGCCAGCGACTCACGCAAGATGTCGCGTTTGTAGGCAAGCTGCGAGGCGTAGTCGATGTGTTGATAGTGGCAACCGCCGCAATTGCTGAACAAGGGGCAGTCCGGCTCGATTCGATCCGGGGATCGAGTTTGCCATGTCTGAGCCCTGGCGCGAAGCACGCCCGCGCCTTCGTGGACGACCTTCGCTCTCAGCCGCTCGCCTGGTAAGGCGTAGGGCGTGAGGACGACGCGTCCTTCCGAGCGCGCTAGCCCGGCCCCTCCGTAGACGAGCTTTTCGATTTCCAAGTCAAGGAGGGCCATCGCTTAAGCGTATCGGATTCGTCCGCGCAAGCTAGGCCGAGGAGTTCAACGATCCCGCCTTCGCCGAGGCCTTAAAGGTCGCCGTGCTTGACGGCCTCAACAAACTCTAGCGACGGAGGCGAGTTCCTGGGCTAGAAGCTCGGAAAGTCTCAGCCGGCCGCCCCGAGAATGCGCGGCAGATCGGCGGCGAAGGCGCCTCGGGTAAGGACCTCGTCGCCGCCCGCTTTACGCGCCGCCTCCATCAGGCCGCCGTTTTCGTGATTTGCGAATGCGACCACCCGTGCGGCGCCGGCCTCCTTGATGCGTGCGATTGCGCCCAACGGATCGAGACTTGTCGCGGCTAAGTCGATCAGCACGAGCTTCGCGGCGCTGCCTTTGTCGACCAGCGCATCGGCTTGCGAGACGAGCTTGATGTCCGCCCCCAGGAGCTTTGCCGTTTGCGAGATCTTCGAGGCGAAAAACAGATCTGGGACGCCGACGACTATGGCCGCGGCGCCATCTGATGCTTCTGACATATGAGCGTCCCTCTCCTTCCAACAGTAGGGCTAACGATAGGGAAGCTCAGGGCGTTCCGTCCAATCGTCGCCTGTATGCTCGAATCGTTCCAGTGTCAAACGGTCGAGCTCGGCCTCGGTTTCAGAGTGCTGGGGTTTGCCCACGAGGTTGTTGAGCTGGTAGGGGTCTTCCTGATTGTCGTAGAGGAGCCATGGCGCCTCGGCTCGGCGAACGTAGGTGTAGCGTTCGGTGCGCACCCCGCGCCAGGGCGCGTCGTGCTCAGGCGAAGTGGCCGAGCAGCTCTGCAAATAGACGGGGCTCTGAAGCTCGGCGCGCTCGTCAGCGGAGCGTCCGCCGTGCTCGGGTCGGAGCACCAGGCTTGAGAGGTCTCGACCCTCCATGGTTTGGGGAGTGGGGACGCCCGCCAGCCCCAGCAGTGTGGGCGCCACGTCGATGTGCGAGAACAGAGCGTCGTCCCCAGAGCGAGCTTCGATCCCGGCTGGATAGCGTAGTATCCCAGGGACGCGGATCGACTCCTCCCACGGTTTGTGCTTAGAGCTTAGGCCTTGAGAGCCGAGCATGTCGCCGTGGTCGGAGGTCAGCAGCACGATTGTGTTCTCCGCCTTGCCGCTGGAGGCGAGCGCTTCGAGCAGACGTCCGATCTCGTTGTCTATGAAGGTGATTGCGGCGTAATAGCCGGCGACATCGTTTCGCAGCCCGTCCCGCACGTCGTCCACCCAGTTTTCGCGCATCGCGAGCCCGTCGGGCTCGTAGATGTTCATGTATTCGGGCGGAGCGACGTAGGGATCGTGCGGCGGGCCCCACTCGACGAAGAGCAGGAACGGCGAGTCGTTCTGCTCGGCGACGAATCCGATGGCCTCGTCCGTAAATGCAATCGCCGAGTAACCGCTGACCTCGATTGGCTCGGGCTCGTCTCGGTAGTAGCGCATGCGCCAGTAGTCGTGGCTTGTGATCCGCGCCGCCCAGAAATCGAAGCCCTGCCTGCGCGGACCCGGCGGCACAAAGCCGGGCTCGCGAACCCCTCCCTGAAGGCGCCAGTTGCCCACGAAGCCCGTGCGATAGCCCTGCTCTTGGAAGATCTCGGCGAGAGTTACGGCCCCGTCGGACAGCGGAGCGTCGTCGACTTCGACGCCGTGCGTGTGCGCGTATTGTCCGGTGAGCAGGCTGGCCCGCGCCGGCGAGCTCGCGGGACAGTTAGCGAAGCAGTTTCGCAATGTAACGCCTTCGGCGGCAAGCCGATCAATGTGAGGAGTCTGAACCTGCGCGTCGCTGAGCGCGACGCCGCGAAGCTGATCCGGAGCCAGGATGATGATGTTAGGAGCGGGCAGGCTCGGCCCGCCCCGACAGCCAGCAAGCGCCGCCGCACCGATAAGAAGCTCGCGACGCGTGATCACTCGGGGTAGAATCTCACTGGCCTGTAAGGGGTGTCAAGGCTTGCGCGCCCGGAGCGAATCGGGTAGCTCCGGGCAATCCGCCTCGCGAATCCAGCCATCCCGTCTAACCGTTGGCCGGAAAATAGCGCTGCGCGATCGGAAAACGGCGGCCCATGCCGAACGCTTTCGAGGTCACCCGCAGCCCCGGCGCCGACTGCTGCCGCTTGTACTCGTTGCGGTCGACCATGCGAGCGATGCGCTCAACCACGGCCTGCTCCGCGCCCACCTCCGGGGCGATTTCGGCGGGTAGCTTGTGCTCCTCAACGTACCCCTTCAGGATCGGGTCGAGAATCTCGTAGGGCGGTAGGCTGTCGGTGTCTTTTTGATCCGGGCTGAGCTCGGCCGAGGGCGGCTTGGTCATCACCGATTCCGAGATTGCGTCGGGATGACGCCGATTGACGACGCTGCAGAGCTCGTAAACGAGCGTCTTCGGAACGTCGGCGAGCACCGCCAGGCCGCCGGCCATGTCGCCATAGAGGGTGCAATAGCCGACCGCCGTCTCGCTCTTGTTGCCTGTGGTAAGCACCAGCGCGCCGAGCTTATTCGAGAGCGCCATCAATGTGTTGCCGCGCAGCCTCGCTTGCAGATTCTCTTCGGCGACGTTGCGTTCCAAATCTCCAAATATCGGAGCCAGCTTGCGCTCGAAGACGCCGTAGGCTTCATTGATGTCGAGCGTCTCGAAGCGTATCGCGAGCTTGTCGGCGGTATGGCGCGCGTCGGTCTTGCTGCCCTCCGAAGAGTACGGACCGGGCATCGAAACGCCAAGGACGTTCTCTGGGCCCAGCGCGTCGACTGCAACCGAGACGGTCAGCGATGAGTCGATGCCTCCGCTGAGCCCCACGATCGCTTGCCTGAAGCCACATTTGCGCACATAGTCGCGCACGCCCAGCACAAGCGCGTCGTACACGGCCTCGTGCTCAGCCGCCGCGTCCGCACCACCCTCCGCCGGCCATTCTGCGCCGTGCAGGTCGCTGCTGTTCTCGGCCGTGTCGAAGAGAACTAGGTCTTCGGCGAAAGAGCAGGCGCGAGCGCGCAGCTCACCGGCGTCGTCGATCGCGAAGCTTGATCCGTCGAAGATCAGATGATCGTTGCCTCCCACTTGATTGACCATCACAAACGGCGTCCCGTGGCGTCGCGCGGCCGCCCGGATCATCTCAAGCCGCAGCCGCCGTCTGTACAGGTGATAGGGCGACGCCGAGATGTTGATCATCAAGTCGACACCTTCCAAGGCGAGCTCTTCGACGGGGTCGCGATCGTAGTTCGGCCGCTCCCAGAACTGCTTGTCGTTCCAGGCGTCCTCGCAAATCGTCACGCCCAGACGCAGCCCGCGTAACTCAACGACTTGCTGGTTGGGCGCAGGCGCGAAGTACCGCCACTCGTCGAAGACATCGTAGTTTGGCAGCAGCATCTTCTGCTGCCGGAAAACGATCTCGCCGCCGTCTAGAAGCGCCGCGAAATTTGCAGACGGCTGGCGAGCGGGCTGCCCGGGCGCGTCGACGTATCCAGTCAAAACCGCAGCGCCGCAATCGGCGGTTTCCGCTGCAATGCGCTCTAACTCGCGCCTGTTACCCGCCAGATAGCTCGGAACCTCCACCAAGTCCCGAGGCGGATAGCCGCTCACCGCCAATTCCGGACAGACGACGAGGTCGACTCCCGCCTTCGCGCCCCGCTTCACAGCGGCGATGATCGCGTCGGCGTTTCGAGTCAGGTCTCCGACCGTGGGATTCAGTTGCGCCAGAGCGAGCTTCATTGCGGGAAATGGCAGCGCGCAGTGGGAGATAAGAGGCTTGCCAGAAGCCCAGCGTAGCACGGCGCCCGGAGGAAAATAGGCGAATATGCGGCCCTCGGGATCGAATCGGTTCCTACCGTCAGCTCGGACCGCAGTAAACTAGTGAACTCATGCACAAGCCAGTCATCATCATCCCCGACGATTATCCGCCCGTCATGGGGCCCAGCAACGCCCTCAAGATGCTGCGGCTACGAGCCGACGTGCGTTACCAAGACAGCCTGCCGTCCTCGCCCGAGATGCTGATCGAACGCGTCGGCGCCGCCGAGTACGTGATCAATATCCGTTCCTCGATTCGTTTCGACGAGGCGACGCTGGCGGCCTGCAAGAATCTGAAGTTGTTGTCGCTTTGGGGCACAGGGACCGACCACGTCGACCTCGACGCCGCCCAGAAGCTGGGAATTACGGTGACGAACACCCCCGGCGTTTCGGCCATTGCGATGGCCGAGCACACCCTGGCCTTAATGCTTGCTCTGGCGCGCGACATCCCGCGGATTGATTCGAAGACCCGCCGCGGAGGCTGGCCGCGTGGCTTTGTCACCCAGCTTCACGGAAAGACGATTGGCGTAATCGGCCTCGGCGCGATTGGCCAACAGGTCGCCCGCATCGCACGCGGCATAGGCATGAAGGTCATCGCCTGGACCCGCCACGCGAATATTTTGGTCGCGCAAGAGCTAGATATCGAGCTCGTCCCGCTGGATGATCTCTACCGCCGCGCCGATGTCGTGAGCGTGCACATTCGCCAGACTCCGGAGACCGAAGGCTTCATCGGCGAGCGTGAGCTCAGTTTAATGAAGCCCAGCGCGCTGTTCATCAACACCGCGCGCGGCAAGATCGTCGATGAGGCGGCTATGATCACCGCGCTCGAAAAAGGTTCGATTGCCGGCGCCGCTCTCGACGTATTCTGCGCCGAGCCGCTGCCCGAGGACGATCCGCTCACTCGGGCCCCCAATATCGTGATGACGCCGCACTCGGGGGGAGTCACCAAAGAAGCGCTTGAGGCCGGACTCCAACTCGCCGTCGACAACGTCTTCGACTTCATCACCGGCGACCCCTCCAACGTTGTCGCCGGTCCGGCATAGGAGCTACTCTGTCCAGTCCGCGACAAAGATATTGAATTCGTAGCGGCTCTTCGCTCCCCAATCCGAGCTGAACACCAACTGCTTGCCGTCCGGCGAAAACTCCGCGAATGAGGTGAACCCGCCAAAGTCGGTCACTTGCTCGATGTTTCCGCCGTCGAGATCCATCAGGAAGAGGTCGAACTCGCGGCTGTCGCACTTGTTCTTGTTTGAAGAGAAGATGATGCGCTTCCCGTCGGGCGTAAACTGCGGGGCGAAGCTGGCGCAGCCGAAATCGGTGATCCGGCGCATCTTCGAGCCGTCCGCGTCGGCGGTAAAGATTTCCATCTTCATCGGCGCCGTCAGGTTGCGGCCGAGCAACTCGAGATAGCGCTCCTTTTCGGCGCCTTCGGCCGGGTGGTGGGCACGCAGCACCAGCTTCGAGCCGTCCGGGCTGAAGAATGCGCCGCCGTCGTATCCGACGCTTGTCGTAATACGACGCTTGTCGGAGCCGTCCGGAGCCATCTCCCACAAGTCCAGGTCGCCTGACGCCATCGAGGTGTAGACGATCTTCTTCTTGGGCCAGTTCACCGTGGCCTCAGCATCGTAGCCCGCCGCGTCGGTTAGCTTCTTGAGATCTGAGCCGTCCGCCTTGGCGACGTAAATGTCGAAGCCGGCGTGAATGGGCCAGACGTAGCCCTGGCTGCGGTCCGGCCGCGGCGGGCAGGCGTCGCCGGCCTCGTGCGTCGAGGCGTAGAGGATGTGCTCGCCATCGGGCAAGAAGTAGCCGCAGGTGGTGGCGCCCTTGCCGGTCGAAACCATGCGGATATCCGAGCCATCGGCCTTCATGGTGAAGATCTGGTCGCACTGCAGATTATCGCGAGTCGCTTGGAAGATCAGCCGCTCGCCGTCGGGAGCCCAGTAAGCCTCGGCGTTGGCGCCGCCCGAGGTGAGTTGTTTGATGTTCGAGAGGACCTGCCCGGACTGTCCGGAGAGCGGCAGCGCCAGCAGGGTTATCCACAGAAAAGATCGGGTGAAGGTCATGGTCGAGCTATCAATTATATCTCGCTGAAAAATCGCCGGTTCTCTACGGATAGGATTCTATATATAGGGTCTCACAATATGCAAGATACAAGATCTAGGGGCTTATTTGCTTTACATGGACGGCGCTTACCGCTAGTATGGGCTCAGATCGGGCCCGAATGCGGGACGCCTCTTCCCAACCGCCTCGGGTAGACTGTTATGGAGGCGTCCCGCACTTTCCGCCCGGCTGAGAGGCGGGGGCGAACGGTATTGCTGAAGGTCAAGAAGCTCGAATTGCACGGTTTCAAGTCGTTCTGCGACCGCGATCAGCTGCACTTCGCCGGTTCCGGCATCGCTTCGGTCGTCGGGCCGAACGGCTGCGGTAAGTCAAACGTTTCCGACGCGATCAGTTGGGTGCTCGGCGAGCAGTCAGCGAAGTCGTTGCGCGGCAGCGGCATGCAAGACGTGATCTTCAGCGGCTCGCGCGACCGCAAGCCGTCAGGGTTGGCACAGGTCTCGATGACTCTGCTCGACCCCGAGGTCGTCGTCGGGACGAACGGTCATTCGCGGCCCAGTGAGATCAACGTCACGCGCAAGCTCTTCCGCTCGGGCGAGAGCCAGTACCTGATGAACGGCAAGCATTGTCGCTTGCGCGATATCCAAGAGCTGTTCATGGGTACCGGTCTGGGTCCGAACCACTACGCCATCATTGAGCAGGGACGCATTGGTCAACTACTAATGTCGAGACCGCTCGACCGCCGCGGCTTCATCGAAGAGGCGGCCGGCGTCACCAAATTCAAGACCAAGAAGAGGCTGGCCGAGCTCAAGCTGGAACATGCCCGGCAAAACCTGAACCGCGTCAATGACATCTTGCAAGAGGTCATCCGCCAGGTAAACTCCCTCAAACGACAAGCGTCGAAGGCAAGGCGCTACTCGGAGTATCGCGAGCAACTCGTGGACGCGGCCGGGGTAGTGACCGCGAACCGCTATCGCCGACTCCACGCCAAGGCGCAGGTTGTCGGCGAGAAGCTCGACCAGGCCGCTCACGATCATGAGCGGCGGCTGGGTGAAGCCCAAAAGATGGAGACGGCGCTGAACGAAAAGCGCGAGCAAGAGCGTATCTGGGAGTCCGAGCTCGAGAAGGGCCGCCAGGAGCTTTCACGTCTAACCGTCGAACTTGAGCGACTGCGCTCGCGCATCGAGCAGCAGGAGCAGCAGGCTGAAGATCGCCAGCGGCGCGCCGAGCAGGCCAACGTCGAGACCCAGGCAATTGACCGTCGCGTCGAGCAGCTCGAAAAGGAGCGCGCCGCCGAGCGCAAGTCGCTCGAGGAAGTGGCGAGCAATAGCGAGCAAGTACAGGCTCGCGTCAAAGAGAAGGCTGCCGCGCTCGGCAAACTGCACGAAGATATTCGCCAGGTGGAAGGCCGCCAGGAGGATTCGCGCAAACGTGTCCTCTCGCTGCTCGGCCAGGTGTCGGAACTGCGCAACCAGCTCGCGAAGATAGACGAGTTCGTTGCCGGCGTCGAGCGTCAGACTGTGCGCGCCCGCGAAGAGGAAGACGCGGCCCGCAAAGAGCTTGAACAGATTGTCTCTCGCAAGCTTGAGCTCGACGGTGAGGCTGAGTGCAAGCAGGTAGGCATTGAGGAGGCTTCCGCCCGCGCCGGTGAGCTCGAAGACGAGTTGGATTCGCTGCGCAAAGAGTCTCTCGCCCGCCGTGAACAGCTCGACGCCCTGCAAAGCGACCGCTCGCGGTTGCGTGCGCGGCGCGAGTCGCTCGATGAGATCCTCTCGCACCACGCCTACACGACCGAGACGGTGAAGAACCTCTTCGCTGAGATTGAGCAGAGCCCACGAGAAGACTTCGCTCCTATCGGCATTTTGGCGGACTTCTTGGAGGTCGACTCGAAGTACGAGCGCGCCACCGAAGAGCTGCTGCGCGACGAGCTGGAGTTCATCGTTGTGATGCGCTGGGACGAAGCGCGGCGCGGCATCGAGCTGCTGCGCAGCGACCTGCAAGGCCAAGCGACGTTCCTGGTGCATCCTGAGAAAGCGGTGCCTGGCGAGCCGCCGGCGCTTGGTCCCGAGACCGGCGTCACGGGACGGCTCGCCGATGCGATCCGCTTCACGAACGGCCTGGCGGAATCGGCTTCGACGCTGCTGCCGAAGCTCCGCGGCTGCTATCTCGTCGAAGAGGAAGAGACGGCGCAGCGGCTAGCGATGCGCTACCCCGATCTCTACTTCCTGCTGCCTGACGGCGTTTGCCATCGCGGCTATACCGTGACAGGCGGACGCAAGAACAGCGCCGGCCCTCTGGCGCTCAAGCGAGAGTTGCGTGAGCTGGGTCCGAAGCTGGCCGCGGTCGAGCGCTCCTACGACGAGAACCAAGCCGCCGCCGCCAAGGCCGATCAGACCATTGCCGAAAGAACGGTTGAGCGCGAAAAGCTGCGCATCGAGCTACAGGATCTCGAAAAGGCGGCGCTGGCGATCGAGCATCAGATCCGGCAGCTCAACGAGCAGTCGAGTCGCGCTGAACGACGAGCCGCAACCGCAAGCCGAGAGATCGAGCGCATGGGCAAGGAGACTGAGCGGGCCGTCGCAGAACGCCGGCAACACCAGGGCGTGATCGACCAGCACGAGCGCGACCGTGAAAGCGCTGAGTCGGGACTGAACGAGCTGCGTGCGCAGCTTGAAGAGCTGCAGGCCTCAGTCGGCTCGATGTCGGAGGAGCACACGGCGCTGCGCGCCGAAGCGGCGGCGCTTGAAGAACGCCGTCGCGCCGCGGCCTCCTCCCTCCAACGCATCGAGCGAATGCTCGAAGAACAGAAACAGCGCAAGGAGCTGATCTTCTCGCAGGTTGCCCAATGGCGCGGCGAGCGCGAACGCTTGTTAGCCGACAACCAGCGCCTCAGCCAGTCGATCGAGGAGTTTTCCTCACAGCGCGAAAAGAACAAGACCAGGGTGGAAGAGACAGCCGCGAACCTAGACGCTTCGCGCACTGCCAGCGCCTCGCTTGAAGAGAAGCTGAAAGCCGACCGCATCGCGCTCGAGGAGGCGCGGCAGGCGCGCTCAGCTCTCGATCTCGAGGCCGTCCAGATTCGCTCCGACCTCAAGCATCTCGCCGAGAAGTGCGAGACCGAACTGAAGCGTCCCGTCGAGGTGATCGCCGCGGAATTCGAGGCTGAGCTAGAGGATGAGCAGATCGCCGAGGCCGAACAGAACTACCGCGAGCTACGGGAGAAGATCGAGCGACTCGGTCCGGTTAACGTATTGGCGCTCGAAGAACATCAGGAGGCTGAACAGCGCCAGGAGTTCCTAGAGACCCAACAACAAGACCTGCTCGACTCGATTCGCGACACCGAGGAGGCGATCCACGAGATGGACCTCGCCTCGCGCAAGAAGTTTGAAGAAGCGTTCCACGCGATCAACGATCACTTCCGAAACACTTTCGAGACGCTCTTCGGCGGCGGACTCGGCGAGCTCCGCTTGACCGATCCTGACAATCCGGGCGAATCGGGACTTGAGATCGTCGCCTCGCCTCCGGGCAAGCGCTTACAGAATGTCGCGCTGCTCTCGGGCGGCGAAAAATCGTTAACCGCCCTTGCGTTATTGATGGCGACCTTCCGCTACCGTCCGAGCCCGTTCTGCGTGCTCGACGAGGTCGATGCTGCGCTCGACGAGCCTAATATCAGGCGCTTCAGGCGCTTGCTCGAGAGCATGAGCGGCTCGACGCAGTTCATCATCATCACTCACTCCAAGACGACTATGGCCGCGGCCGAAACGCTCTACGGCGTTACCATGAGCGAGCCGGGCGTCTCCAAGCTTGTCTCGGTTCGCATGGGCGACCACCGTGCCGCCGGCTCGTCGGAGCAGCCCAAGGCGGCATCGCCGGTCGGAGCCTAGCCGCGGCGCGACGTCCCGCGCCCTCCTCCTGAAAAAAGCGAGCAATACATGCCAAACACTACCATCCGAGTCAGCAACAACGGTCCTCTGCGCATCGAGGGCGACTTCACGATCTGCGATCAAGAAGGGCGCGAGTACGGTCTCGGCGGTCGAACGGCGCTTGGCCTATGCCGCTGCGGCCAGTCCGCCAACAAGCCCTTCTGCGACGGCGCGCACAATCGCGCCGGCTTCCAATCCGACTGCGCAGCGTTTGAGCTGCCGCCGAAGAAGTAACGGCTGCTTCTTCGGCCTGCGAATCTCCAAAGAGCTAGTCTTCAGCCTTTGCGCAGCGTGCGAAGAGATCCATCTCGTAGGAACCTCCGACCACCAGTGGGGTGCGCTGATGGATGTCTGTCGGCTCGATGTCGAGGATTGGCTTCGTTCCGTCGGTGGCGACCCCGCCGGCTTGCTCGGCTAGGAAGGCCACTGGATTCGCTTCGTAGAGCAATCGCAGTTTGCCTTCGGCCTGCTCGGCGGTCGGCGGATAGAGGAAGATGCCTCCCTTCAGCAGCGTACGGTGAAAGTCGGCGACCATCGAGCCAATGTAGCGCGACGAGTAACTGCCGACCTCGCCGCTGCGGAGTTGGTCGAAGAAGCGTCCGTAGTGCGGCGGGAACGATCGAGAGTAGGCCTCATTGACGGAGTAGTACTTGCCTTGCCGCGGCATGCGGACGTTCTCGTGGCTCAGCACGTAGGCGCCGATGGACGGGTCGAGCGTAAAGCCATGCACCCCGCGGCCGGCGCTGTAGACCAGGATCGTCGACGAACCGTAAACGACGTAACCCGCGGCAACTTGCTTTCGGCCCGGCTGTAGGACCCAACGGGCGCGCTCGTCGGAGTCGGAGCCCTCCGGTTTGCGGAAGATAGCGAAAGTGGTGCCGACGCTTACGTTGACGTCGATGTTCGAGGAGCCGTCGAGCGGATCGAAAACAACAGCGTACTTCGCCTCTGGATTCTCGCCCGGCACGATCGTCGGATGGTCGTTCTCTTCGGACACGAGGGCGCCCACGGTCTCGCGCGTGCTGAGGCAGTGCATCAACGCTTCGTTGGCGTAGACGTCAAGCTTCTGCTGCATTTCACCCTGGACGTTGATGTCCTCGGCTTCGCCCAAGATGCCGCTGAGACCAGCGCGGCGCACCTTGGCCTGAATCATTTTCGTGGCGAGAGTAATCGCCGAGAGCAGAAAAGAGAACTGACCCGAGGAGCCGGGGAAGCGCGCTTGCTCACGAAGAATATGCTGCTGGACAGTGACGATGGTGCGATCCGGTTCCATGGACCGACTCTAGCAAACGAGGTTTGAATCGCCCTCCGGCGGCAGGCCCTCGCACGGGACCTTACCTTGAGGCTTTCTCGTCCTTGGCGCGCATCTTCTGGTAGCGCTTTACGATCTTGTCGATGCTCTTGTCGATCTGCTTGGCCGCCTTCTGCGGGTTCTGTTTGATCACAGCCTCGGCGGAACCGCGCCAAATCGCTTGTTTCTTCTTAGCGTCCCAGATATCGATGATCAGCGTGCCGCGCTCGTAGCTGTGCGACGTGGTCGTGGAGCTGCCCATGCCGCCCATGCCGCCGCGCCAATAAGGGTCCCAGCCCCAGCCTGGCCCATAGCCGTAGCCCATCCCGGTGGTGGTAAGCTGCACCTCTTCCTTGCTGCTCGTGTGGTAGGTGACGTAGAGATCCGGATCTTTTTCGTTCTCGACGAGGCTGCCGTTGGTGAGCCGATATTCGATGGCGTTCTTGATGCGGGAGTGCATCAGGGGCGACTCCGCGCCAATCGAGGTATCAGGCGTGGGCCCCCAAGCGAAGGTCTTATAGTCGCCGTTGATCGCCTCGCGGTCGTAGTCCACATGTACCTTCTGAGCTGCTGCCGGGAGTGCGGCCAGCAGAGCAATGACACATAGGGCAAATAGCTCTTTTCTCGTCAAAACGGTCTCCTTTCTCTCGAGTCCGAGTATAGCTAACAGGCGATAGTCGGCGGATCGGCTCACCCGAAATGACGAGCATGTGTCCGCGGGAGCGGGACTCCGAAGCCATAGTAGACGTGGCGCAGACCCTCGAAGTTTCGCGAGATTTCGCGCTAACAAACCGTCCGCTCGGACCGTCCGATCTAAGGAACAGGCGCTTCAGCGCTCAAAGACGGAGGTTCTGTATTTCCATGTCAAATCGCTTTCTGGGAACATTGCGCCGCAAGACGGTCGCCGCGGGATTCGTCCTAACCGCGGCCCTGTTGGTGTTTTCTTCCAATCAAGTAACACAAGCCCGCAACGCGGGGCCCGAGCCGCCTCCGCTGGCGGAACGGCGTGACGCGGATGCAAACGGATCCGCTGCTGCGATCCGCCAAAGCTTCGCTCCGCTGGTCAAAGAAACCGCGCCGGCTGTGGTCAGCATTCTCGCCGTCAAGCCGGTTGCTGAGCGCGAAACGCCGCGGCTTCCTGGTTTCTTTGGACCGTCGGGTCCGCGCGGCGAACAGCGCCAAAAAGGCCAGGGCTCAGGAGTGATCGTTAGCTCGGACGGGCATATCCTAACGAACCACCACGTAGTCGAAGGCGCCTCGACGATCGAGGTGCGCCTTTCCGACAAGCGTGAGTTCGAAGCCGAGCTAATCGGCAGCGACGCCAAAACCGATATCGCGGTCTTGAAAGTGGAGGGCGAGAACCTGCCGCTGATGCGCTTCGGCAACTCCGACAACGTAGCCGTCGGCGATGTCGTGCTTGCCGTCGGAAACCCGTTCGGCATTGGACAAACGGTGACGATGGGCATCGTCGGCGCAACCGGCCGCGGCAATCTCGGCATCGAGGACTACGAGGACTTCATCCAGACCGACGCGGCGATCAATCCCGGCAACTCGGGAGGCGCGTTGGTCAACAATCTCGGCGAGCTGGTAGGCGTCAACACTGCGATTCTTTCCCGTAGCGGCGGCAATCAGGGAGTCGGCTTCGCGGTGCCGGTCAACTTGGCGCACCACGTGATGTCGCAGCTCCTCGAGAACGGACGCGTAGTGCGCGGCTTCATGGGAGTCGGCATCCAAGACGTGACGCCTGAGATCGCAGCGGCCTTCAGAGTCGAACGTTCCGAGGGCGCGCTGGTAAGCCATGTCGAGCCCGAAGGCCCCGCCGCTGAGGCCGGCCTCGAACGCGGCGACATCATCAGCGCGATCGACGACAAGCCGATGACCGACATGCGCGAGCTACGTCTCGAAGTGGCCTCGCGTCGCCCGGGCGACACCGTCGCGCTTGCAGTGTTGCGGGATGGCTCAGAAACGAAGCTCCAAATCAAGCTTGGCGAGATGCCCGGAGAAGAGGCGCCGGTCGAGAAGAGCGAGTCCAAGAGCGACGACGCGCTCGGTATTTCGGTGCAGGCCCTGAGTCCCGAGCTCGCCGACCGTCTCGGCGTGGACCCAACGGCGAAAGGCGTCGTGGTCAGCCGAGTTAACCCAGGCAGCCCGGCGGCGGAAGCGGGGTTGCGCCGCGGCGACGTGATCATCGAGGCGGCGCGCCAGCCGGTCGCTTCATCGTCGGACTTGCGGCAGGCTCTGGCCGCCGCTGACGATGACGTGTTGATCCTGATTCAGCGCGGCCCCGGTTCGCGCTACATCGTGGTCGAACGCGGATAAGCCGCGGCATGCGGGGCCGCCTCCGCGGCCCCGCGATCGCAAATCCGTGTTGGTGTTCATGCGATAGCGGAACCCGTGAAGATCTCATCGGCTGCGAGCAAGAGTAAGACCATCGAAGCGGATGCCTCACGGCTCGATTGCCGACAAGCGCTGGAATGTCGCATGGTCTTGAATGATCGCTCGCTGTAGACTTGCAGCGTTGATCTTGATCCGCCAGGTTGGATGGGCGCGGTCCGGGTCTAGTTCAACGAAACGCGGTCGCCCACTCGTAGTACGCCGGTTTCCATGACGACGGCATAGACTCCGGCGCAAGGGAACCGTCCGACCTGGCCTACCTCAATCCGGTTGTGGCGGACCAATGTGCGCAACACCTCTGTGTCCTTCGGTAGATCGTCTTGCGCGAGCGTTGTCATGACGCAGCGTGGATCGGGCAAGGTAATACTGAGCCGTGTCGAGTCGCCAACGGCAAGTTCGCGGCCGACCCAGTGGTTCTCCAAGAACCCAGCTTCATCAGCATCGACAACGACGTTCATCCTGAATCTTCGCTCGTCGAAGGCGCTGCCCGGCTGAAGCTCACTTAGCTGGCTAAGCGTCGATGTGGTCAACACGGTCAGTGGAAAGAGGTCAAAAAAGGAACCAACCGGGACGGGTGAAGGCATTCCGGCTTCATCGAAGAATGCCGACCCGAGCTTTTGCTCTACTACAGTGTCGCGCCGGCCGGCCGGGTCGGCGTCCTCAACGTCGGGGTGATACTGATCGATCGTAAAGTCCTCCGGCGCCGCCTGCGCTAACCGAACCGCTCTCCCAAAGAAGGCGGAAAGCACATCATCGGCATCTGTCGAATCACTCGTCACCGACACGCCATCCGGCAAGTCGATACGTACCGGCGGCGCTTCACTGTCCGATCGAGGCTGTTCGAGGAAAGAAGCTCGACAGTTCAACACCTCGGGGAATAGCCGAACGCTCTTGGCGCTAACGACCTTGCCGGCCTCCGCATCGATGAGCGCATAGGCTCGGTCGCCGACGAGACCGCGAGCAGTACACTCGCTCTCATTGACGCGCTCGCCGGCCATCGACTTGACCGGAAACCTCCACAGTCTGGAAATCGAACCAACTGTCACGACTTTCCTCCTTCGTTCACCTACACACACGCGGGGCGTGCCGACACCGCCTGCAGCCAACCTCGCCCCCGCACATTGTAGTGGACAGCGCCATGGCGCACCGGCCAGCGACTCGGCTGTCGGTTCAACAGCAGTCGCGGATCATGAGTTCGTCACAATCGGTCCAGTTAGATGGGAAAGGTTCGCGGATGCCGCGCAGACATGATCCCGCGTAGATGGCCGCTCCCGCGAGGGAGTCCCTGAGGTGTGACAGATGTATGAGACCCGAGTGAGAACCCGGGCGTAGAGACTGCCAGAACTACCCTGCCAGCTGGCGCCTCACCATGCGGCGGTAGCTTGCCGGGGTACGGCGCAGCGCGAGGAGTAGCTGCTCCGCCGCCCCCAATGAATTGGGCCCGCGTCTCCAAACTGTCCGGTACAATCTCTGTTAGCGCAAACATCATGGCCCGGATGCTTTTTCTCTCCCTCGCGTTCCTGGCGGCGCCGCTCGGCGCTTCCGGCGCAGTTGACTTTCAGCAACAGATTCGGCCGCTGCTCTCCGACGCCTGCTATCAGTGCCACGGCCCTGACCCGAGCACGCGCATGGCCGGCTTGCGGCTCGACGTTCGTGATGGGGCGTTCGCCGAACGTCCTAATGGAACGCCGATCGTTGCGGGCGATCCCGGCGCCGGTCTGCTCTACCAGCGGATCGTCGAGCAGGACGCAGCCAAGCGAATGCCGCCCGAGTATTCGCACAAAGAGCTGACCGCCGAGCAAATCGAGCTGATTCGTCTCTGGATCGAGCAAGGGGCGTCTTGGACCGGGCACTGGTCATTCGAGCCGCCCCGGCGAGCGCCCGAGCCCGAGGTTGGCGATCCGCGCTGGGCGCGCAATCCGATCGATCGTTTCATCTTGGCGCGGCTCGATGCCGAAGCGCTCGCGCCTGCGCCCGAGGCCGATCGGCGCACGCTCGCACGCCGTGTTTCTCTTGACTTGACGGGGCTGCCGCCATCCCCCGAAAAGGTCGAAGCATTCGTGAACGACCACGCTCCGGACGCTTACGAGAAGCTCGTCGATCGACTGTTGAGCTCAGACGCCTACGGCGAGCATCGCGCCCGTTATTGGCTCGATGCGGCGCGCTACGCCGACACCCACGGGCTCCACGTCGACAACTATCGCGAGATGTGGCCCTACCGCGATTGGGTCGTCTCGGCGTTCAATCGCAACCTGCCGTTTGATCAGTTCACGGTCGAGCAGATCGCCGGCGACCTACTGAAGAACCCTTCGGAGGCGCAGCTCATCGCCACCGGCTTCCACCGCTGCAACATCACCACCAACGAAGGCGGCGTAATCGACGACGAAGTCGCCGCGATCTATGCCAAGGACCGCGTCGATACCACGAGCATGGTGTGGATGGGTTTGACGGTCGGCTGCGCCACTTGCCACGACCACAAGTTCGACCCCATCACCCAGAAAGACTTCTATTCGATGGCGGCGTTTTTCCGCAACACGACTCAGGCGCCTCGCGACGGCAATGTGTACGACACGCCGCCGATTCTCGTCGTCCCCGCCGACGAGGACGCGCAGCGCTGGAATGAGTTGCTCACGGAAATTCCCGCAGCGGAACGGAAGCTCGACAAGCTCGGCAAACGCGCCGCCAAAGGCGACTTTCGCAAATGGCTCAAGTCGAAAGAGCGCTTGGCGCTGGAGGCAGGCCGCTTCGACGACTCCGAGATTGACGCCCTCCTAACAGGCAATCCGGCGACAGGCGCGAATTCAATCGATGCGCCGGTGAAGAGTGCGACGGAGCTGCCCGACGAGACCAAGATAGAGATCGCAGGCGTGCAGCCGATTTCCGCGGACAAGCCGTTCACCATCTCCGCCTGGGTACGGCTCGACGAGAGCGGGGGCGGCCGCACACTGCTGAATCAGACCGTCTATGAACCCGCCCCAATAGAGGGCGACTCCGAGCTGGTACGGGGATGGCGGTTCATGGTCAGCGGATACAAACCCAGCTTCTTGTTCATCGGTGACGGCGGTCAGGAACTCGGCGTCAGTACAAAGGGCCCGGTCGACACCGAGGAAAGCACGTGGCATCACGTGGCGGTCACCTATGACGGTCATCGTCAACGCAACGGGCTCTCGCTCTATCTCGACGGCCGGCGGCTTCCGGTCACGAGCTCGGGCAAGGTCATTCGTGTCCTCGAGGGGTCGATTCAAACCGAGGCTCCGCTGATGATCGGAGCCCGAGTCTCCGATGACGAGCTCGTCAACTTCCTCAAGGGTTCTTTCGGCGACCTACGCATCCTCGAGCGCGCTGCGACCGAACCCGAGATCCGATTACTGTCGTTGTGGGGAGGGGTTGAGTCCTCCCAAGGAAAACGGCGCAAGAAGCTGAGCGATCGGGAGCGGGAGGCGCTCGAGGCCTACTTCTTGGTGCGTCGCCACGAGAGCTACGTCGAGGCGACGACCGAGCTGCGAGAGCTGCGCGACGAGCAACGCGCGATTCGCCGCCGCAGTCCGATTACGCACGTGATGAACGAACGCCGCGACTCCGAGGCGACCGCGCACATCCTCTATCGCGGGATGTACGATCAGCCGCGTGAGGAAGTGAAGGCGGCGACGCCGAGTGCGCTGCCCGCAATGGACTCCTCGCTGCCGAAGGACCGCCTCGGCCTTGCCCTTTGGCTCGTCGACGACACGAATCCGTTGACGGCCCGCGTGGCCGTCAACCGCTTTTGGCAACAGCTTTTCGGTATGGGCCTAGTGAAGACTGCGGAAGACTTCGGCTCACAAGGCGAAGCGCCGTCGCATCCGGAGCTGCTCGATTGGTTGGCCATTGAGTTACGTGAGTCCGGCTGGGACGTGAAGCGGCTAATGAAGCTGCTTGTGACTTCGGCTTCGTATCGTCAGTCCGCCGAAACCACGCCCCGGAAGATCGAGGCCGATCCCGAGAATCGCTTGCTCGCACGCGGTCCGCGTTTCCGCATGGACGGCGAGATGGTGCGCGACTCCGCGCTCGCAGCCGGCGGATTGCTGGTAGACAAGCTCGGCGGCCCGAGCGTGAAGCCGTATCAGCCCGAACGTGTTTGGGTGACGGTCGCCATGAAGGGCTCAAACACGCGCTTCTACAAGCAGGACGCGGGCGAGGATCTCTATCGCCGAAGCCTGTACACCTTCTGGAAGCGCGCCGCTCCGCCGCCGGCGATGACGACCTTCAATGCGCCGACACGAGAGTTCTGCACCGTCCGCCGCGAGCGAACCAACACGCCGCTGCAAGCGTTGCTGACGATGAACGCGCCCGAGTTCTTCGAAGCCGCGCGTGGACTGGCGACGAACGCGATGCGGGCCGAGTCCGACCTCGAGGCGCGTCTCGACTTCATGACCACGCGACTGCTGAGCCGAGGCTTCAGCGACGCCGAACGGGTGGTCGCTCGCGATGCCTACCGCGACTACTTGCGCTATTACGACTCGAATCCCGACGAGGCGGCAGAATTGCTCTCGGTCGGCGAATCCGAGCCCTACGCCGCGCTTGGCCAGGCTGAGCTCGCGGCGCTGACGATGACTGCCAATCAGTTGCTCAATCTCGACGAGGTCCTCAACAAATGAGCGCCCGCAAGCCTCTTCCGCTTGACGTACACGAGCAGGCCGTTCGTGCCGAAACGCGCCGCCAGTTCTTCGCTCGCGGAGCGCATGGACTCGGGGCCGCGGCGCTGGCGACGATGATGGGCGAAGAGTCGGCCGCGGCGGCTCCCAAGGCGGAGGGCGGGCTACCCTCGCTGCCGCACTTCGCTCCGAAGGCAAAGCGGGCGATCTATCTGCACTTGGTCGGTGCGCCGCCGCAGATGGAGCTCTTCGACTACAAGCCCAAGATGAACCAGTGGTTCGACAAGGACCTGCCGGATTCGATCCGAAAGGGCCAGCGGCTGACAACGATGACCTCGGGGCAGACTCGCTTCCCGATCGTGCCTTCGAAGTTTGCTTTTGAACAACGCGGACAGAGCGGCGCCTGGATTTCCGAGCTGCTGCCCTACACATCGAAGATGGCCGACGACATCGCGATCATTCGCTCGATGTACACCGAGGCGATCAACCACGAGCCCGCAATCACATTCATCCAGACGGGCCGGCAGATTCCGTTCCGCCCCTGCATCGGTTCTTGGATGGCCTACGGCCTCGGCAGCATGAACAGAGACCTGCCGACGTTCGTAGTGCTCAATGCGACGCACTCGCACCCCAAGGCGAACGTGCAGGCTATCTCGGCGAAGCTCTGGTCCTCGGGCTTTCTGTCTTCGAAGTACGCCGGCGTTGCGCTGCGTTCGGGCGGCGATCCAGTGCTCTACGTCAGCAACCCCGACGGCGTACCGCCGAAGATGCGCCGCCGCATGTTGGACGCGCTCGGTCAGCTCAACGAGATCCAGCACGAAAAGATCGGCGATCCAGAAACGCTGGCGCGCATCGATCAGTACGAGATGGCGTTTCGGATGCAGTCGTCAGTGCCCGACCTCACCGACCTGTCGAAGGAGCCCGAGAGCACCTACAATCTCTACGGCGAGGACGCCCGCAAGCCAGGCACGTTCGCCAACACTTGTTTGATGGCGCGGCGCCTGGTCGAGCGCGACGTGCGCTTCGTGCAGGTCTACCAGCGCGGTTGGGATGTCCACGGCTTGTTGCCGCAGGTGCTCCCGAGCCAATGTAAGGATGCCGATCAGGGGGCCTGGGCGCTAGTCCAAGACCTCAAGCAGCGGGGCATGCTCGACGACACCCTCGTGATCTGGGGCGCTGAGTTCGGACGTACGATCTATTGCCAAGGAAAGCTAACTGAGAAGACCTACGGGCGCGACCACCATCCTCGTTGCTACAGCATCTGGATGGCGGGCGGCGGCGTCCAGGGCGGCGTGGTCTACGGCGAGACAGACGATTTCTCTTACAACATCGTCCGCGACCCGGTGCACGTTCGTGATTTTCAGGCGACGCTTATGCACCTGTTCGGGATCGACCATGAGCGCTTCACCTACAGGCACCAGGGACTCGACCAGCGGCTGACCGGAGTTGAGCCGGCCAAAGTGGTGAATCCGATCCTGAGCTAGCCAATTCTGTTATCGAGCGACGAGTGAAGGGCCTTGAATCGGTGAGACGACTCAAGGACGAGAGAGAGGCGCTTACTTCTCTTCTTCTTCCTCTTCCTCTTCCTCCGGGAACAGCAAATCGTTGGGGTCGAGGGCTAGGTCGGCCGGATCAATAGCCTCCACCGGCGGCCCGCTCGCGCCTGCTTCCGCCCGATCTTGCTTTTCTACCTTGCGCTGGTCTCGCTTGGCCGCCTTGTCGCGTTGACGCTCGGCACGGGCTAGCTCTTTCTGGCGCTTAAGGAATTTTGTATTTGATCGTCCGGCCATCTGTCTCCTTAAGGGCTAAGCGGGTTGGTTTAGAAACGCTGCCCTCTGCCTCCCCGTCGTGAACGGCCGCCCTCTGACTGGTATCCGCCGCCGCGATCCTCTCGGGGCCGCGCTTCATTGACTCGCAGCGGGCGTCCGTCGAGCATTGCTCCGTCCATCGCTGCGATAGCCTGTTCCGCCTGTTCGTCGCTGCCCATCTCGACAAACCCAAAGCCGCGCGGCCGACCCGTATCTCGATCAGTTAGGATCTGGACCGAGGCTACTTCTCCGTGATCCTCGAAGGCTCGGCGGACGTCGTCTTCACTCGAATCGAAGCTAAGATTCCCGACAAAGATCTTCTTCATGATTCTCCGACAGAGTCGTTCACGGTCTCCGGGCGACGGCGACCGTAGCGGCGAACTCGTCAGTCTACACCGCGATCCCACAGGCGAGCAACTAGCGATCAGACGAGTCCCTTCAGTCTAGCACGCAGGGGGGCCGATACCAGAAGCACGATGGACAACGTCTCCCAGATCACGACCTGCGTGCTCTTGTGCATCTTGCTGACGCTCGCCGATCCACTCTTGCGCACCTGAATGGCCTAGCAGTCCGTGGTGGAAATCACGTGGGTTGCGCAGCGGGCTCCTGCGGCCGTTCGGCGAGGCGCGAGGCGGACGACGATACGGGATATCCTCTCCGACGAATAACAAAGCGGACGGTCGCAAACGTCCGCCGCCCAACGGGTTACGCGCCCCCGAACGCTCCATCGCCGCCTCGTGTTCTCGTCGCCGACAACCATCGACTCCGGCCTTCCCTCTCGTTCAAGCGCGTAACGCGGCCCGCGTGACTTCCACCACGGGCTGCTAGGCGTTCACGAGCCGAGAGGCAAAAAGTACTGCGTGCCCAGTACCGGCCTGCTCAGCTCCTGCAGCAGCTCTTCGAGGTCGGCGGGGTTCTGCACGAAATCTACCTTGGACGTGTCGACGACCAGCACGTCCGCCCCTTTGTAGTGCGCAAAGAAGTGCTCGTAGGCGCGCACGGTTTCACGCAGATAGTCGGCGGAGATCTTGGACTCGGCGCGTACTGCTTTGCGGGCTATGCGTTCGCGCAAGACTTCGGGCGAGGCTTTGAGATAGATGACGAGATCGGGCGTGGGAAGCTGCTCTTTGAAATGCTCGTAGTAACCGTCGTACACCTTGACCTCGTCGTCGCTCAGATTCAGATAGGCGAACAGCTTGTCCTTCTCAAAGAGGAAGTCGGCGACGATCGGCGTGTGCGATCCGTCAATCGCGGCTGCGCTCAGTTGGCGGTAGCGCGCCATCAGGAAGTACATTTGGGCGCGAAAGGCGGCGCCTGAAGAGGCCTTGTAGAAGTCGGTGAGAAACGGGTTCTCCTCGGTATCGAGGATCGGGCGCGCATGAATGCGCTCCGCCAGGGCGCGCGTCAGGCTCGACTTGCCGACACGCAGCGGACCTTCGATCGCGATGTAACGGGCGGCGCTCAAGTTCCAGCGTACCGAATTCTTTCCCGGCGGCGGAAGAGGGCCGCCGCGCCTGGGCTAGTAGCTCAAGCCTAGTTGATCTCCGCGCACCGGTCGAGCCGGGTCGATCTTGAAGTACTCGAAAGCGAGCAGAGTGCCGACGCGACCCCGTGGCGTGCGGTCGAGGAAGCCGAGCTGCATCAGGTAGGGCTCATAGACCTCTTCGATCGTCGCGGCGTCCTCGCCGGCCGAAGCGGCCAGTGTGTTGAGCCCGACCGGCCCGCCGCCGTACTTACCGAGGATGGTACGCATTAGTTTCTGGTCGACCTCATCGAGGCCGTGGCGGTCGACCTCGTGCAAGTCGAGCGCGGAGCGGGCGATCTCAAGCGTGATCGCGCCGTCTGCGCGCACCTGCGCGTAGTCCCGCACGCGGCGCAGCAGACGGTTGGCGATGCGCGGCGTGCCGCGGCTGCGGCGCGCAATCTCTTCGGCGCCGGCGAGGGCCACCTCGACCTCCAACAGACGCGCCGAGCGCACAACGATTCTGGTCAGCTCGGAAACCTCATAGGGGTTCAACCGCAGCGTCAGACCAAAACGACCTCGCAACGGGGCCGAGATCAGACCCGCGCGGGTGGTAGCGCCGATGGCGGTGAAGCCCGGCAGCGGAATCGAATGAGTGCGCGCGCCGGGGCCTTGGCCGACCATCAGATCCACGCGGAAGTCCTCGAGCGCCGAGTAGAGCATCTCCTCGACGTCGGGCATCAAGCGGTGAACTTCGTCGATAAAGAAGACCTGACGCTCCTGAATCGTGGTCAGCGCGCCGGTGAGATCGAGCTTCTTCTGCAGCACCGGCCCCGAGGTAAAGTCGACGTTGACCTCAAGCTCGTTGGCGATGATCGCCGCGAGCGTTGTCTTGCCGAGCCCGGGCGGTCCGAAGAGCAGGACGTGATCCATCGCCTCGCCGCGTCCGCGGGCTGCCTCGATCGCGATCGAGAGGTTCTCCTTGAGCTTCGTTTGGCCGACGAAATCGTCGAGCGTTTTCGGGCGAAGCGTGATGTCGTACTGCCGATCTTCCTCGAACGGAGCAGCCTCTACGATGCGTTCCTCAGCCATCAATAATTACTATTGCTAACGTCGTACCAGCGCGAATGCTTTGCGAAACAGCGGTTCGAACTCGTTCGGAGCTCCGGCCTCGCGCGCGCTGCGCAACGCCTTTTCCGCGGCGTCTGCGGTGCAACCGAGGTTAAGCATCGCCGAAAGCACGTCGGCTTCAACGCCGCTCGCAGGCGCAGCAGCCTGTTCGCCCTCCGGAGCTTCGATCGGTCCGAGCTTTTCGCGTAGCTCTAGGATAATCCTTTCGCCTGTCTTTCGCCCCACTCCTGGGATACGCGTCAGCGTCTTGCCGTCGCCGGAGCGAATTGCTGTCAGCAGTTCGGGCGTCGGCAGCCCGCTCAGCACGGCGATCGCCAGGCGCGGCCCAACGCCGTTGACGGTGATCAGAAGCTCAAAAAGCGATTTCTCGTGACGGGTGGAGAAGCCAAAAAGGGCGAGAGCGTCCTCACGGACATGGGTGTGTACGTGCAGCGAGACGTTTGCCCCGGCTTCGCCGATCTCGGAGTAGGTCGAGACGGGGATCGTCAGCGCGTAGCCGACGCCGGCGATGTCGACAATCGCCGAGTTCGGTTGTTTTTCAACGAGTTGGCCTCGCAGTCGGGCAATCATGAGGTGAGAGAGGGAACCAGGTTGAATTATGGAGGCCGCCCGGATAGAGTGTCAAGAACGCCCGCGAAGGCGCCCATAATAGCGGCAAAGCACGCAATGTCCGCAGCCCGAAACCCTTCCGAATCGGCGCCGCCGAAAACCTTTCTGTTTCCTCGCGAGCACGGCGCTTGGGGAATGCTGCTGTTTCCGCTGGTCTCTGCCGCGGTGTTGATCGGTCGACTCGACGCCGGTTTAATCGCAGTCTTCGGCGCGTCGATGAGCGTTTTCCTGGTGCGCGAGCCGCTGGCGGTGTTGGCCCGACAACGCTTTCTTTGGAAGGACGCCCGACCCGAGACGCCGGCGGCCAAGCGGACGGCCGTCGTCTGTGCCCCAGTGCTGGCCGTCTGCGGCGTTTGGCTTCTCGGCGTGGTTGCCGCTAGCTGGCTATTCGGTATGGGAGCGGCTGCGGCGGCGCTGACCGTGCTCTATGTTTGGGCTGGACTGAAGGGCTTTCAGCGCTCCACGTTGTTGCAGGTCGTCGGTTCGCTGGGTCTTTCGGCGTCGGCCCTGCTGGTTTGGCTCGCCGCAGGACGGTCGCCGGACGAGGTGGTTGCGGTACTGATCTTGCTGCACTTCATTCACAGCGCGGGCGCCGTATTGACGATCCACGCCCGGCTCGAAGCGATCCGGGCTGAGCGCAAACCCGAGATCGGCGGCCGGGAGCGTCGCGCTGCTTGGCTGTGGCAGCTCTTGCAGGCCGCGGCGACAACGGCCCTGGCCTTTGCTGCGAAACCGTGGTTAGCGGCGGCCCTGGCTGTGCCGCTCGCCGTGCATCTATGGGACTTGGCGAGCCTCCCCAAACCCGGAGAGCTGCGCCGCCCATTGAAGCAGATTGGCTTCCGTGAGCTTGGCGTGAGCTTCGTCGTTTCAGCGCTGTTGGTCGCCGGTTTGTGGGCGGGGCTGTGAGGCTCGAACGGGCCGCCGATGGTCTACCTTGACGAGCTGAGCTCGCGGTAGACCGCCTCAGCCTCGCTAATCTGATCGAGAACGCGCTCTCTGGCCGCATCGCTCGGGTAACGCCCTTGATGCAGCACGTACTCACGGTGGTATTCAATCTGTTCGAGAAACAGCTCCGGAGCGTTCCCGACGTCGATGGGCTCGCCCTCGATCTCAATATGCACAGGGTTGGTGTGCGCGAAGACGGGCATTCGGAACCAGTGCCCTGGTGGTCCGCCATAGGGAAGCATCTCGTCCCCGTAGCTTCGAGCCGCGATCCAGCCGCTTCGCTCCAGCTCAACGTCAACGTCGATCTCGGCGCTGTAGTGATCGCCATTGGGCATCGCCGAGGCGACCACCTTGCCGTTGCTTATGATTTCGAGCGTCCGGTACGGCATTCGCGATTGGGACCGCGCCCTTACCCTAACTTTGCGTTTCTTTGGCGTAGACCCGAAACGCATCTCATCGCCGGGACCCTTGCCGTCGACCGATATCTCAATCATCGGCCCGGTCGAGATAAAGGTGTGCCCTTGGCGAATGCCTTCGAGCCAACTCTCATAGTCTCGATTCGGTCCTGTTTCTACATAGGTCCGTGCGCTGCCCATCGGGACGGTCGTGCTCATCTTGTCTGACCCGGATGAGGCGCGTACACGGAAGCCGCAGTTGAGATAGGCGTAGTACAGATCGATCGGCGCCATATCGTAGACGCGGGGCCCGTACATGCGATAGATGCGTTGCAGCGTGGGGTGAAGCTCAAACGGATTACCGGTCGTGAGAATATCGAAGGCATCGATCTTGCCGAGCGCCACGTCGACCGGGCACTCGCCGTTGGGATAAGGAAAATGCGCCCAGATCACGAGCGCATCCTGCTTGCGGGCCAGCTCGGCCGAGTCCGCATGGGTCGGCAGGGCGTAGCCGCCCCAGCCGTTCTCGGGCAGCTCGCCCGTGCTCACCGGCCAAATCAGACTCTTGAGTCCGAGAAAGATGAGATGCCCGAGAAAGTGATTGCGAAACTCCTCATTGGCATAGAGGAAGTGTTTCGCGGTTGAAAGCTCACTGAGCTTGCCGTCGAAGTGCTCCACGTTCTTGAATGTGCCGTCGCCGGGCCGTTCGCCGTTGCCGACGCCGCCCTTGTAGACAAGTAAGTTCGTGACGTTCAGCCCCTCGGCCTTCATCTCCGTCATCGCGGCTCTGGGGTTAGGAAAGTGGATGTGCGTGTCGCCGGCCATCCACCCCCGCTCGACGACGTCGCTCCAGCGCTTCAACGGGATCGCCAGCGTGTCGTCTGCAGCGCTTGCGGTATCGATCTTGGTTTCATAGACGTCGTACTCGAGCCCGTGAACCGCCTTGACGGTGATTTCTCCCTCGGGCAACTCCACTTCGAACTCGCCCTCGACGTAGGCGTAGTTTTCGCCGTTTGGAAGCGCCAAGTCACCGCCCCAGGGCGTGGGGGGAATGCGCCACGGGTGCCCGAGCGGCGGATAGTACTTGCCCGCCGCATCGGTGAACGAAACACGTGCCGCCAGCGGCTCGCCGCTCTCTTGATCGACGAGCGACGCGGTGATGCGATGTAGCCCCGGAGCTGTGAATTCTTCAGGAGAACGCTGCGCGATGAGCAGCAGCCCGCCGAAACCAATGGCCGCGGCCAAGCGGATCAGCCCGGGAAGTCTGGTGTTTGCCATGTCGCCTCAGACGACAGCATACCGGATGCGGTTGAGCTTAGTCGGTCACGGCGAGCTTTCAATTCCCTCGCAGCTTGACGGCGTAGTCGCTCACCGAAGTGAGCTTCAACGGCAGTAACTCGAGGACCGCGGTCATGTCGATCGGGTCGCCCGCGGCGTACTGCAGTTGGAGCGCGGCAAACGTTTTCTGCAGCGGATCTTCGGCAGCTTCATACGCCTCTCGCAGATTCTCTAAGGGCACGTGTTGGACCGAAAACTCCCCCCAGCCGGCCGCCTCGAAAGCGCGAATCACTTCCAGCGGGCTCAGCGCCTCCGGGCCGCCGAATTCGATCGTTTGACGCCCAGTACGCGGCTCGTGCAGGCAGGCGACAGTCGCAGCCGCGACGTCGCCGCTCGAAACCCAACTCAGCTTGTTAGAGCCGTCGCCGAAGACTGCGGCTTGTTGGCTGGCATAATCGAAGCCGAGAGCAGGGCTGAGCCACACCTCCATGAAGTAAGACGCCTGCAGAATCGTGTAATCCATTTTGGACTGGCGGAGGCGCTCTTCCACGGCGCTCTTTGCGACTCTTAGCGCGGGCTGGAGATCGGGGTTGTTGCGAAAAGAGATGTAGACGAAGCGTTTAACCCCAGCGGATTCAGCAGCGTCGACGAGCGCCAGTTGGCCGAGCCGATCGACCGAATCGAGCGAGTCTCCTTCCTGCCGCGAAAGAGTCGCCGACGCGGTCGAGACGACCGCCGTCACGCCGTCGCAGGCCCGCTCCAGGGTCTCCGGGGACTTGAGGTCGCCTTCGGCAATCTCGGCTCCTATTTCCTGTAGCCGAGCCCTCTTCTCTGGGGCTGAGGTCGTGCGCACGAGCGCTCGTACGGATTCGCCCCGCTTGCGCAGCCGTTCGCAAACATCCATGCCGACCAAGCCGGTGGCGCCGACGACTAGAACCATGTTCGTTCCTCCTGAAAAGCTCAATGGGCGCGAAGCGTGCGAGGCTTCGCCTCAGCATTGTACTAGTCACGAAATCGGTGAGCGATGATGACTTCGTCAACACCCTGGTCCCAGAGGCCTCGACGTCCTTTGTGAATCGGAGCCCGGCGGGCGACGAACAGAGATCCGTCGCGCCTACTCTAGAGCACGGACGACTAGCGGCTGCCTTCCCGCTTCTTCTCGACCGGACGGGCATCCTCATCGGGCTCGATGGTCAGCTTGAAGTTGACTTCGATACTGGTCAGCACTTCGACTGCTTCGCCGTTAAGCCTAGTGGGGCGATAGCGCCACTGCAAGATCGCTACGCGAGCCGCTTCAACCAGGAGTGGATCTCCCTTGATCGTTCGAAGCTGCTTGATCGACCCGTCCGCAGCGATAATGGCCTCCAAACGTACAGTGCCGCTGATGCCTTGCTCAAGAGCCTCCATGGGATACACCGGCGCGACCTTGTGCAGCGCTCGGGCTGCCTGGATCCTCCCTCCGACCCGGATCCGCTTGGGGGGAGCCGGCCTAACATCGGGAAACAGAACGCCGCCAAGCACTCCGTTGTCCAGTCCGTTCCAATCGCTTGAGTTTCCGGGATCGGTCAGTTGCGGCGTGATTGTCGGGGAGGCGGAAGAGCTAAGCAACGCGCTGCTCTCGGGAATCGCTTTGGGCGGGAAAACGGCGTCGCCAAAGCGTCGCGGCGGCGCCGGAGCTTCCGGCTGTTCTCGTGACGCCGGAGGCGCCGGAGGCGTGAAAAGCACGGCCCCTCGCGCCCACGACGCCGCGCTCGGCCTGAGCGTGAAGACCATGGGCATGATCACGATCAACGCGACCAAACACAACTGGGCCGAGAGCGAACAGGCCAAGATCAGTCGGCGGCCGCGAGCTGACCTGTCTTCGACAAAGGACTGTTCGAACAGAGCCGCCGACCCCCAGTGAACAGACGGGACCCACAGGATCAGGTTACTGCTCGAAGCGTTCGCCCCCGGCGCTAGGCGCGCCGCAGCAGATTCTGGAAGTTCGTCTTATGGCGCCAGGCCAAGAAGACGGTCATCAGGATTGCGTTGCGCGTGGCGACGCCGGTTTCGTAGTAGTACGTTAGGGATGCAAAGAAGACCCAGGTTGCTACTGATGCGATCGCGCCCGCCTCCGGCCACTTCTTGTTGCTGCCAAGCAGTCTGACGAGGACAAAAAACACCAATCCGGCCAACGCAAGCTTTGGGTACAGGCCCAGCATGACGCCCGACGACGTCGCGATGCCCTTGCCGCCGTTGAAGCCCAGAAATGGCGAGTAACAGTGTCCGAAGACGGCGGCGAAACCGAGCAGCCAGCCCTCGTATGACGGATCGGCCGCAGCGTCGTAGAACAGAAGGATTGGGACGAACCCCTTGCCCATATCGCCCATCAGAGTGAGCGCGGCGCGAGGCTTGCTCACTCGAAGCACGTTGTTGAAGCCGGGATTGCCCGAGCCTACCTGACGAATGTCGATGCCTGAGCCGAGCATTGCCAGCACGGCAAACGGGATCGAGCCGATGAGGAAGGCGGCGAGAGCCTGGAGGGCGAGAGTCGTGTCGATTCCGGGCATGATGCTGTTCGGCCTAGTCTGCGATCAATCCGGCGATCGCCGCGGTCAAGAAGTTCGCCAACGTTCCGGCAAGCATAGCGCGGACTCCGAGCCTAGCCAGCTCGCCGCGGCGTTCGGGAATCAATGAACCCAGCCCGCCGACCTGAATGCCGATCGACCCGAAGTTGGCGAAACCGCACAGCGCGTAGCCGGCTATTAGGAACGAACGCGGGTCGAGCGCGTCTTTGATCTGGTTGAGTTGGTCGTAGGCGATGAACTCGTTGAGCGCCATGCGAATGCCGAGCAGGTTCCCGACTTCGCGCGCGTCGCCCCATGGCACGCCCAGCAGCCACGCCGCCGGGGCAAACAAGTATCCCAAAGCCTCTTGAATGCTGGCCGGCGCCCAACTCCAGCCGAGCCAGCCCTGAATGCCGCCCACGATCCCGTTGGCGAGTGCGATCAGACCGACGAAGGCGACCAGCACGGCGCCGACGTTGAGGGCGAGGTAAAGGCCTTCGCTGGTTCCGCGCGCGGCGGCGTCGATCAGGTTGCGATCCTGGCGGCCGGCTTCGCTCGGCACCCGCCCGAGGGTCTCGGGCTCGTCGCTCTCGGGGACGATCACTTTGGCCATCATGACGGCGCCGGGCGCGGTCATTATCACGGCGGTGAGCAGATGTTCGACGGCAACGCCTCCGACCTGAACGTAGGCCACCATCAGCGCACCCGAGATCGTAGCCATACCTCCGGTCATCACGCTCATCAGTTCCGAGGTCGTCAGTCTGTCGAGGTAGGGACGGATCGTGAGCGGGGCCTCGGATTGCCCGAGGAAGACGTTGGCGGCGATGTTGAGCGCTTCGGCGCCGGAGACGCCCATCGTGCGCTGCATCACGACGGCCATCGCTCGCACGATCAGCTGCATGATGCCGAGGTAGTACAGAACGGCGAAAAGCGACGAGACGAAGATGATCAGCGGGAGAATCTGAAACGCCAGCGAAATGCCGAAGGAACCTTGGGAAGAACCAAGCTCGCCGAAGACGAACGTCGCTCCCTCTTCGCCAAAACCCATCAGGGAATTGAAGCCGGCGCCGAGCACCTCGAAGACTCTCCGAAACGGAGTCTTGAGCACGAGCACGGCCAGCAAGGTTTGCAAGCCGAGCCCCCAGGCGATGACGCGCGGCTTGATCCGGGCGCGGTCGACCGAGAGCGCATAGGCTGCGGCGAAAACGGCGGCGATGCCAAGCAGGCCCATCTCGGCTGAGGCGGGAAGCGGGGGCTCGCGGCCCCCGCCCCGCGCAACTATTGCACTAGATCGATCACCAGATCGCGCGGTTCAGGCGGATTGGCCGAGAGCCGGAAGGCGTCCTCTACCAACTGTACAGCTTCGTCAAGATGCGTCTCGTTGGTGTAGTAGAGAGCGCACAGGCCCTGTCCAGCCTGCACCTGATCGCCGACCTTCGACTGCAGGATGAGGCCGACGGCTGGGTCGATCGGATCGCCCATGCGCTCGCGGCCGGCTCCGAGCAGCGCCGCGGCGCGGCCGATGTCGTCGGCGGCGATACGGCTGATGTAGCCTTCGCGCGGCGAAGTAACGACCTGCTCGCCCGAGGCGTTCGGCAGCAGCTCGAACTGACGCAGGGCGTTGGCGTCGCCGCCCTGAGCTGTGATCACGTTCTCAAGCACGGCCAAGGCCGAGCCGTCTTGCAACAAAGAGGTTGCCTGCTCCCGGGCGGCTTCGGCCGACATCGAGCTGTTGGCCAGGAAAATCATCCGAGAGGCGATCTCAACGGCGAGCGCGGTTAGGTCGGGGGGACCCTGTCCCTGAAGGGTTTGTGACGCTTCCATGATCTCGAGTGCGTTGCCGACCGTATAGCCGAGCGGCTGGTCCATATCGGTCAGCAGCGCCTGGACGCGCACGTTCATGCGCCGCCCGATCGAGATCATCAACTGCGCCAAGCGCCGTGCCTCGGTTCGTCCCGAGACTAAGGAGCCGCGGCCGACCTTTACGTCGAGCACGAGACCGTCGAGGCCCTCGGCGAGCTTCTTCGACATCACCGAGGCGGCGATCAAGGCTTGGGATTCGACAGTCGCGGTCGCGTCGCGCAGCGCGTAGAGCTTCTTGTCGGCCGGAGCGAGCTCGTTGCTTTGTCCGGCGAAAGCGAGACCGTACTCGCTGACAATCTCCTGGAAATCTTCTAGCGAGAGGTCCGTTCGAAATCCTGGTATCGCCTGCAACTTATCGAGCGTCCCGCCGACATGGCCGATGCTGGGCTCGGCGATGACCGGGACTGCGACCCCGGCGGCGGCTGCGATCGGTGCCGCGATCAGGCCGACCTTATCACCCACGCCGCCTGTCGAATGAGTATCGACCTTGGGCTTATCAAGAGCGCTGAGATCCACTTGACGGCCGCAATGGAGCATCGCGGTGGTCAGCGAAGTTGCCTCGGATTCGCTCAATCCATTGCAAGCGCCCGCCATTAGAAAGGCGGCCATCTGATAGTCCTGGATCTCCCCGCGGGTATATCCATTGATCAGGCGCTCAAGCTCTTCCAGGTTCAGCTCTTCCCCGTCACGCTTCTGGCGAACGAGATCAACGATCCGCTCCATATATATACAATTCCCCTTTGCCTTCCGCCAATGGGAAGGCCCTTGGGCCCGTAGACCTAAACCGCTTAGGCTACCATTTGAGAACCTGCTGCCGCAAGCTAAACTTTTGAGAAAAAGGGGGTTTTGCGTTGATCAAACCCTTGGGAGAGAACGGGATATCGGCTAGTTTCAAAGCGGCGCGAGAGCTGGAATTGGAGTTTGTACCCGTCCCTCGGAGACGTCGCGCAAAAGCTTTGTCAGCTCGTCGTGAAGGAGTCCATTGGTGACCGCGACGTGAGCGTCTCCTGAGCGGTGCGGCCCGCCCGTCATGCTGCTCACGCGACCGCCGGCCTCACGCGCAATCACGGCCCCGGCCGAGACATCCCAAGGCTTGAGTCCGATCTCCCAAAAGCCGTCGATTCGGCCGCATGCCACCGAGCAGAGATCGAGCGCCGCGGCTCCGGGACGACGCACCCCGTGGGTGCGCATGCTGATCTCTTGGAAATACAATACGTTCGGATTGAGGTTTCGATCGGAGTTCGGGAAGCCAGTGGCGAACAGCCCCTTGGCAAGCTCGGCGGTTCCTGAGACGGTGATGCGGCGGCTGTTGAGATAAGCGCCCGAGCCGCTCTCCGCGGCGAAGAGCTCGTCGCGACTCGGGTCGTAGACGACTCCGGCGACGCCCTGCCCTTCGAGCTCGAGACCGATCGAGACCGCGAACACCGGAAAGTTATGGGCGAAGTTGGTCGTGCCGTCGAGCGGATCAACGTACCAGACGTAGTCAGAATCGCGCTCGACGCCCGTCCCTTCCTCGGCGATGATCGTGTGCGAGGGGAAGCGCGACCGCAGCTTCTCCACAATCAGCTTTTCGGCGGCGCGATCGGCGGCGGTGACCAGATCATAGCCGCCTTTGTATTCGATGCCGACGCCGCGATCACGGTATTGCAGCAGCAAGGCGCCCGCTTCGCGCGCGATCTCGGACGCGAACGGCAAAATTTCAAGGTTGTTCATGCGGGTTCCGTAGGCGTCTCGTCGAGCTCGGCGAGATAGCTGACGTCTCGTTTGTAGATAAGTGCAGCCGGCTCGCCCTCGCGTTCGATACGCAGAGCGTCGCTGTCGTAGTAATCGATCACGCCGTCAAGCTCAGCGCCGTCGTTCATCCGTACCCGAACGGGAGTGCGCGACGCCGTCAAGCGCGCCAGATAGCGCCCTTCCTCGAAGGTCGCCTCCCGCGGCTTCCGCCGCGGCGAGGCCGCTCCGTAGCGCTTATTCGTCTTCACGCTTTCCCTGGTTCGAGGTCTCTGCCGGCGGCGGGCGTTTGTTAGGACCGACGCTTACTCGGCTAGGGGAGATCGACTCCGGCAAGATCTTACTCTCTTCAGGGACATAATAGCCGTTGCGCGCCAGCACGGTCGCGCCCGGCCGCGATACCGAAACTTCAATACGGCGGAAGCGCACCCGCGAATCCTCATGCTTGGGCGGATAGTAGGCTAGTAGGTATTGGGTGCGAAGATTGCTCAGGATCTCAGAGAATGCGCGGTCGAGCGCTTCCTCTCCGTATTCGATGAAGCTCATGCCGCCGGTACCGCGCGCCATCATGTTGAGAGCGTTCTCACCGCCGGTATTGCGCCCGGCGTCGCTTTTGATTGGCACCACGGTTACTCCGTAGATCACCGCGTCGGCCTCGTGCGCGGCTTCGAGCGCTTGGCGGAAGTTGGAGTAGCTGGTGGTGTCGCCGCCGTCGGTGATGACGACCAGCACGCGCCGCCCGCGCCGACGCGACAGCTCTTCGGAGGCGAGCATTACGGCGTCGTACATCGAGGTGCCGGTTTCAGGCTCGATGCGGTCAACCGCGCGGTGCAGTCTGCGTTCTTGATGCGTGAAGTTCGAGAGCATCTCGACCCCCTCGGAGAAGGTCAGGACGGCGGCACGGTCGTCGGGGTCCGAGCCGTCGCTGAGCAGATTCGAGAGAAAACGCCGCGCCGATCTCTTTTCAAAAGCCATGTCGATCGCCGTGGATAGGCTAGCGTCCACCAACAGTGCGACCGAGAGCGGCCGATTCGTGCGCCGCTCGAAAACCGCAATCTCGCGCTCGGCGTCGCCGTCGATGATCCGGAAGTCTTCTTGTGAGAGGCCGCCGACGGGGGCGCCCGATGCGTTCTTGACGGTGGCGAGGATGCGCACCAGACGCACGTCGCTGCGAAAAACGGGATCCTCGACCTCTTGCGCCGCGGCGGGCCGGAGCGCAAGCAGCGCCATCGCGACGGCGAAGACCAGAGCGACTAGGATGCCGTCGGCGCTGAACGCCTTATCGATTCGTCCCATTGGCCCTCGACCCAAACTTCGCCGTCCTCGAAGTACTCCTTCTTCCATACGGGAACCAGCTTCTTGAGCTGGTTGATCGCTTCGAGGCTGGCCTCGTAGGCAGGCCGGCGGTGGGCGGACGCCACGACGATCGAGACGCTCGCCTCTCCGATCTCCATTCGGCCCAGGCGGTGGACCATCGAGACGGCGCGCACGTCATATCGTTCGAGGATCTCGCGGCCGATGCGCTGCATCGTTTTGAGCGCCAACGGTCGGTAGCATTCATAGTCAAGAAAGCGCGTGCGGCGGCCATTGCTGTTGTCGCGCACGACGCCCTCGAAGGTAATCAACGCGCCGTCGGCGTCGCCGCGGGTGCGCCGCGCCAGCTGCGTAGAATCAATTGGCCGCTCGCTGAGCGCGTAGAAGCCCGTCCCCTCGGAGGCGCTCAGCGCATAGCCGTCCGACTCGCCTGAGCCGCCGCTGACCGGAGGCATGAAGGCGACCTCGTCTCCGTCTGCGAGCGCAGCGTCGAGATCGCAGAATTCCTGATTGCGGGCGGTGGCGATCGAGTCGGACATTTCGCGCAGCTTCGGGAATTGGGACGCATAGTGATCGAAAACCGTTTCCACCCGCGCCCCGTCGGCGAGATCGAGGGTCTCGCCCGAGCGGCCGGCAAAGTCCTTCAACATCCCGAAAAACAGTACTTCGATTCGCATCCGACTCCATCATTGTAGAGGAGCCGGACGGGCGCCTGGCGTCGTGGCGTAGGCCCCGAGACCTGCCGCGTCGACCCCATGGTCGATGCCGGAGCATGGGTTGAGAATCGACGCGGCGGAGCTGGGGCTCTGCGCTAAGGGGGTCTTAGGAGGCGACGGGCGCTGCTCCCTAGTCGAGGCGCAGAGGTCTGTCGAAGACCACGTCCAGCGATGAGCCCTGGGGAAGCTTCACCTCGCGGCCGCGAGTGAGCAACACGGTCGCCAGGCCGACGGCTCCCCCGATCCCTGCGCCGATCCCTGCGCCCTTCCAGCTTCTGTCGACGATCGCGCCGAGCGCTGCTCCACTGCCGGCGGTGAAAACGATCTTGCCGGCATCCGAACCATGATCCGGGCCCTGGCGAACGATGTTTTCGTCCCCATCCAGTTTCTGCCCGGTGCCGGCGGCGTCCACGGAGCTGAGCACCGGCGTAAATGCGTAGGTCCTACCGTTGCGAAGCGTCAGCTTCTCGAGCCGTAGCCCGAGCTGGGCTCGCCCCTTCACCTTCCCCGAGCGCTCGGAGAACGTCACCGAGCCCTGAACATAGCTATTGACCGGAACGACGATGCGGTCATTGACGCTGATGGGGCTGGCGGTCCGGGCATAGAAATAGTCCCCTGGCTCAGATGTTCTGCTGCTGATCGAGTTGACCATGCGGAGGAGCAAGTGCTCCCCGCTGGGTATCTCGGCGGCGTGGGCCGCCAATGTCGCCGCGGTGATCAGCAATGCTGCAATCGAAGCGAGCCTCAATGCCGTCCAACTCCTAGCGCCATATCCTAGATAACCCCGGCGAATCCGCAAAGTTGCGCTTATTGTAGGCTCCCCAAGCCGGGAATTCCATCTTGCCGCCGCGCCGCTTCGGGCGCGAGGCGAATCGAGTGGAGCTTAGGAAGCTGTCTAGCAGAGATCATGAATCGAGCTAGCTGCTGACTCGGCGCCGCCGCCGACGGCGCATTCCAGGTCAGAAACGATAGAATATGACCTCGCTCTTTGCGCGACGCCCAGGCCGTGATCTGGGGCCGCCGACAATTGGGCAGAAGGGGTTTGCGCCGGCACCGTGATTTCCGAGACCTCACAAGCGGTCTGGCCGACAGCCCAGATTTGCCGTAGCGAGATAGCCGGCCACTGACGGACTGTTGCGGATCTTATAAAGAGCAATGAGAAGGTGGGGCATATCCTGGAAGCTCATTGGGCTTATGGTGATCTGCGGCCTGGTCACGATCATGACGATCGCCTGGACCAGCGTCGCCATCGGGAGCCGCATACTGCTGGAGCGCGAGACCGAAGCCCTGGAGGCTGTGCGAACGTCGCGCGCGAATTTCATCGAGAACTACTTTCGGATCATCCGCGGCCAGGTCGTCAACTTCGCCCGAGACGACATGATCGTGGAGGCGATTGCCGGGTTCATCGATGCTTTCAGCGCCGTCAGCGACGAGGTCGGACGATCGGTTGAGCCCGGCAGCCCTGACGCCCGACTTGTCGAAGCGTATTACGAGACCGAGTTCCGGTCGCGCGCCGAGGCAGCGGGGCTCATCTGGGAGGGTGCAGCGTCTTATCTCCCTACCGAGGACGCGTCGGTTCTGCTTCAGGCGATGTACATCGGCGGTAACCCGAACCCCGTCGGCCAAAAGGACCGTCTCGACGAAGCCGCGGCGCCCTGTGCCTACAATCGACTCCACGCGCACTACCACCCGCTTCTCCGGGCTTTTCGTGAGTCGTTCGGCTACTATGACATCTTTCTCTTCGACCTTGAGGGAAATCTCGTCTACTCGGTTTTTAAGGAGACGGACTTCGCAACGAACTTTCTCTCAGGACCGTATCGCGAAACGAACTTAGCCGCTGTCTACCGCCGCGCACTCGACGCCGACGCGCCGGGGAGCGCCTTCATCGCTGATTTCAAGAAGTACGCCCCGAGTTACGGAGCGGCGGCCAGCTTCATCGCTTCGCCTGTCTTTCGTGACGGCGTGAAGATCGGCGTGGCGGTGTTTCAAATGCCCGTCGATGAGATCAACGCGATCATGATGGACAAAGCGGGTCTTGGGACGAGCGGTGAAAGCTACCTCGTCGGCCCGGACCATCTGATGCGGTCGGACAGCCGATTTAGCGCTGACTCGACGATCTTCAGGCAGATGGTGACGACGATCGCGGCCGGCAAGGCCATCGCCGGCGAATCCGGAACGATCGAGCAGCGGAATTACCTCGATGACCAGGTGCTTTCGTCGTTCGGCCCGGTCAACATCGAGGGCCTGGATTGGGCGATTCTCTCCGAGATCGGTATGGCCGAGGTCGTTGCCCCCACCCGGACGCTACGCAATCAAATCATCTTGGTCGGAGTGGTGATCGGGATGGTTGCCGGCGTTCTGTCCGCATTCCTACAGAAGCGCATTGTCATTGCGCCTGTCGGTAGGCTCGCGGAAGGCGCCGAGCGAGTACAGCAAGGCGACTACGCGACGCGCGTCGATGTCGACTCATCGGACGAGCTCGGTGAGCTGGCGCATGCCTTCAACACCATGACTGAGTCGATCGCCCGGGATATTGAGGAGCGAAAACGCACGGCCGCTGAGCTCCTTCGAGCCCGACAGTCCGCTGAATCGGCGAACCGGGTCAAGAGCCAATTCCTCTCGAACATGAGCCATGAGCTCCGCACCCCGCTGAACGGCGTCCTCGGCTACGTCCAGATCCTGCTGCGGGATTCCAAGGTCTCCTCTAGCCAGCGCGAGAATCTCGAGGCGATCGAAAGCTGCGGACGGCATTTGCTGACGCTCATCAATGACGTGCTGGATCTTTCGAAGATCGAGGCGGGCCGCTTGGAGACTCGATCCGAGCCCTGCGACCTGCACAAGTTACTGAAGAGCGTGCAAGACATCGTCACCCAGCAGGCTGAGAGCAAGGGCATCACGTTCTCGCTCGATGTATCGTCCGAGGTTCCGAGGGGCATCCTCACCGACTCCATCAAGCTCAGGCAGGTCCTGATCAACCTGCTGGGCAACTCCATCAAGTTCACCAAAGAAGGCGGCGTTGGGTTGAGGGTCCACGAGACCAAGGATCACTTGCTGGCGTTCGTGGCTCACGACACCGGCATCGGTATGTCCTCCGATGAGCTGGCGGTGGTCTTCGACGCGTTCAAGCAGGCTGAGGCCGGCATCGCGACGGGAGGGGCGGGGCTGGGCCTTCCAATATCGCGGCGGATCATCGAGGCGATGGGTGGCTCGATCCATGTAGAGAGCGTTGTCGGCGAGGGAACGACCTTCACGATCCTTCATCCCCTTGAGGAGGTCGAGGACGAGCTGGTGAGCACCTTGTCCGACGGGGAGCTGACCGAGGTCCGCGACTGGCGGCTCGTGGAGGGCCAGGATGTTTCGATTCTGATCGTCGACGATCGGGCCGCCAATCGCGACATTCTCTCCCAGCTTCTCCGTGGCGCCGGCTTCCGGACGGTCGAAGTCGAGGACGGCGCCAAGGCGCTCGACGTCCTGGCCGAGCAGCAGTTCCCGCTCGTTCTCATGGACGTGCGCATGGCAGGCATGGGCGGCATCGAGGCCACCCAGCGGATCCGGCAAGATACCCGGTTGAAAGACACGGTCGTGATCGCAGTGACGGCCAGCGTCTTCCCGGAGTTCCGGGAACAATTGATCGAGGACGGTTTTGACGACTTCATCGGAAAGCCGTTCCATGCCTCTGAAGTCTTCACGAAGATCGGACGCAGCCTCGACCTTAGGTTCGTCGAGTCTGAGTCGCCGCCCCAATCGAAAGACGAGAGCGCGGAGCAAGCTGAGGCGCTCTCTGGCGAGGCTGCCGGTGTGGTGGCCAACCGCCTCGAGGAGGCGATCCGGCTCAAGAATCTCTCAGCGCTCAACGCGCTTGCCGCGGAGTTGAGTGCGGAATCTACAGCGGCCAATCCGATCGGCGAGCGGATTGCGAATCTCGCCAGATCCTTCGATTTCAAAGGTCTAACCAGGCTGGCCCAGGAGCTCGGCGCTTCGAGGGAGAGGCAATCATGAGCGACAGCCAGCGGCTGCTGATGGTGGACGACACGCCCGCCAATCTCCAGGTGCTCTACCAGACGCTCGATGGCCAGGGTTATGAGCTGCTCGTCGCCCAGACCGGCGAAGAGGCGCTCGAGCTCGCCTCCGAGGCGCAGCCGGCCTTGATCCTGCTGGACATCATGATGCCCGGGATCGATGGCTTTGAGACCTGCCGTCGTCTCAAAGCGGACCCGGCCACGCGCGAGGCGGCGGTCATCTTCATGTCTGCCCTCGGCGAGACAAAGGATAAGGTCAAGGGGCTCGAGCTCGGCGCTGTGGACTACATCGCCAAGCCGTTCCAGGCTGATGAGGTGACGGCTCGGGTCAAGACCCACTTGACGATTCACCGTCTTACCATGGAGCTGGCGGAGGCCAACCGCAAGATGAAGCAGGAGCAAGCGCTCCTGCAGAAAGCTCACGACGAGACGAATCGTAAGAACGCCGAGCTGCAAGAGACGCTCGCCAGATTGCGATCCACCCAGGACAACTTAGTGGAATCTGAGAAGCTGGCTGCTCTCGGTCAACTCGTGGCCGGCGTCGCCCACGAATTCAACACGCCGGTTGGCACCCTCCAAAGTACGACCGACATGCTGTCGCGATTCAATTCGAAAATGTCCGCTGTCGTCTCTGACTCGAGCAAGCCTCTCGACCCCCAAAGAATTGGCGAGCTTAATGGCTTGCTGGACCTCCTACGCCAGCAGAGCGAACTCGCAGGCACGGCAAGCCAGCGCATCCACACCGTTTTGAGCAGTCTGCGGGACTTCGTACGCCTCGACGAGGCTGATCTAAAGGAAGTCGATCTCCACCGTGGAATCGAGAGCGCCCTCACTCTTCTGCAGCATGAGTTTCCCAGCGGGCTGAAGATTACCAAGAAGTTCGGCGACATGCCCACGGTCCGCTGCTACGCCCGCGAACTGAACCAGGCTCTAATGAAGCTCCTGCAGATCTCAGCGGAGACGATCGAGGGAGACGGATCGATAACCATCACCACCACTGGGGACGACAAACAAGCGCACATCAAGATCACCGACACAGGCAAAGGATTCAGCGAAGAAGAACTGCGCGAGCTGTTCAACATCGGTTTCAGCAGCAGCGGGGGACGAGTGTCGGTGTCCGCCCGTCTCGTTGGCGTTAGGCGGACGGTCCTGAAACACGGCGGCAGCCTCGATATTGAAAGCTCCCCGGGCGCGGGAACGACCTACTCAATTCAGCTCCTCAGGTTCGGCGTCTAATACTTTTGAGCGAACCTTCCGAGGGGGTTGCGGACAGCAGAGAGTGACGTACGCGCACGCCCGCTGGCCTATGTCGATCTCAATCCGCTTCGCGCCGGCCCTTCCGGCGCGGCTTCCGCCCGACCCTTGGTAAATCATCGCAATGTAACCTCTGTGCCGAGCCTCATTAACCGAGCCGCGAGGCTTCAGCCCGCCGGCCCTAATCGACAGACCGCTGCCGCCGTCCGCTTCTCGCCAGACTGTGCGCTCACCGATTGTGAACCTGTCCCGGATCTCTAATTGAGGCCAATCTACTCGGTCTCATCGTAGAAGCCCTCGAACGCATGCTCGACGACTCCGTCCAACCGACTGTAGCGCGTGTAGGCGCCGTCCGAACCGCGCTCCAGTACGCCTACCGAGCCTCCGAGGTAGACGACCTATCCGACCGCATAGCCGCCCTAGAAAAAGAACCGCAACAGTGCCCGGATCAACCGATCAACAGATCACGGATCAACGGAAATGTACTGGTACAACACGCCGCTACGCAAGCGAATAGAAGCTCTAGAGCGCCGCCTCCGTCCCGAGCCGCCGCCGCGAGTCCGAGTAATCTGGCCAGCCGGAGGCGAAGTCTGGGAAATATCCAGCGCCGACGCAGTGGGGAGACCCGTGGCGCGAACCTCCAGATTGCCGGCTAGCGGCTCATCGCGAGGCAGGGCCGAACCCTGCCAAGAAACCAGCCCTAAGCCGGCCCAGCCCGAGCCGCCCAAGAAACCCCGGTTCACCGCTCACCGTTCACGGGAAACCCCGACCCGGTACTAGCCGCGCACCAGAGCAAGATCATCCCGCAGACCTGGCCAGAGGGCCATCCCTACGCCGATCAGAATCGCCTCGCCACCCGCCCGCCGCCGCCATCGCGCGTGTTACGCGCGCGATGGCCTTATCCTGCCATTTCCTGACATCGCCAAGCCTCCCTGAGATATTCATCAAAGTGGGAACGTTTGCAGGGAGATCGTGACCGACTTCCGACGCCGGACGAAGCTCCCAGTGTGAAGCTTTCCTTCCTGATCCTCCTCGCGGCTCTATGTCTGGCACGTCCGCTTGCGGCCGGTGAGCCTGACCACTCGCTCTGGGACCGCGTCCTTCAAAAGCACGTCAACGCGATTGGCGAGGTCGACTATGCTGCGCTCAAGAGCGACCGCGCCAAGCTTGACGCCTATCTTGGCCAACTCGCCGCCGTGAGTCCGGACTCGGACCCCGAGCGCTTCGCCGGCCGCGACGAGCAGCTCGCCTACTGGATCAACGCCTACAACGCCCTGACAGTCGGCGCCGTCGTCGATCTCTACCCGATCGCGAGCGTTCGCAAGGCCGACGATTTCTTTGGCCGCCGCAGCCATCGAGCAGGCGGACGCCTGTTGAGCCTGCGCGACATCGAGCACAAGATCTTGCGTGAGCGGCTGGACGAGCCGCGCATTCACTTCGTCATCGTCTGTGCCTCGGTGAGCTGCCCGATGCTCGAGCGCCGCGCCTTCTTCGCCGGCGATCTGGAGCAGCGGCTTGAAGTCGCGTCCCGCCGCTTCCTCAATGAGAAGCGCAACGTCACCGTCGACCTAGCTCGCAAGCGCCTGACGCTCAATAAGATTCTCGACTGGTACGCCGACGATTTTCATCCCGAGAGCCCGGACGGCTCGGTGCGTGGCTATATCGTTCGCTATGCCGACGAGCCGCTGCGGGAGTCGCTGATTGCACTTGGTCCCAAGGCTAAGCCCCGTCACCACGACTACGACTGGAGCCTCAACTCGCCCGGCGCCCGCTCGCGCTCAAAGTATCCGCTGGAACGTGAAGCGGCTCGCTGACGCCGCCGATCTAGCCTCAAGATATACAAGATATAATCGAGACGTTCTCATGCGCGTACAACATCTCGTTCCGATTCGCCAACACTTCCCCGACCGCGGTCTCGCCGACGTGCGAGGCGCCGTGCTCGACCAAATGAGCCAAGCCGATTGGGCGCAGGCGGTTCCGGCCGGCAGCCGCATCGCCATTGGAGTCGGGTCTCGAGGCATCGAGAATATCGACGTCATCGTTCGCGCCGTCGTCGACGCTTGGAAGCAGCGCGGCTGCGAACCATTTCTCGTCCCCGTGATGGGTAGCCACGGTTCCGCCAGCGCCGAGGGACAGGCGGGCGTGCTGGCGCACTACGGCATTACCGAGGCGACGATGGGAGCTCCGGTCGTTAGCTCGCTCGACGTCGTGCCTGTCGGACGCTCACCCGAGGGAATTGACGTCTCGATGGATCGGCACTCCTTTGAAGCGGACGGCGTTATGCTCGTCTCTCGCGTCAAGTGGCACACGGGCTTCGAGGGCAAGCTCGAAAGCGGCATTCACAAGATGATGGCGATCGGGCTGGGCAAGTGGGAAGGCGCCAAGCGCTATCACGTTTGGGGGTTGCGGCTCGGACTCGAACAGGTGATTCGCTCGGTAGGCTCGGTGATGCTCTCCACCGGCAAGATGCTCGGGGGTCTCGCCATCCTCGAGGATGCGCAGCACCACACGGCCGAGGTTGCTGCCGTGGGCGCCGCGGGAATGGTAGAATGCGAGGAAGAGTTGCTGGCGCGGGTCAAGTCTTGGAAGGCAAATCTGCCGGTTCGCGACCTTGATCTATTGATCGTCGACGAGATTGGCAAGAACATCTCGGGCGCCGGCATGGACACCAAGGTGATCAACCGCTCGATCCTAGGACGCAACTGTTGGCCGGATCTGCCCCGCGTGCTGCGGATCTGGGCGCGTGACCTGACCTCCGAAAGCGGCGGCAACGCGGTTGGGATTGGTCAATGCGACCTCATCTCAGACCGTCTTTTCAACAAGATCGACTTCGAGCCGACCTGGATCAACGGCTTTACGGCCTCGGCTCCCCAAGGGACGATGCTGCCGGCGCACTTCCCCACCGACCGAATCTGCCTTGAGAAAGTCCTGCCGGTCTGCGCAAGACTCGATACGTTGGAATGTACAATAATCCGCGTCAAGAACACGATGGAACTCGGCGAGATGCTGGTCAGCGAGAATCTGCTGCCCGAAATCAGTACGCGGCCGGAGGTAGAGATTGTAGGAGCGGCGCGCGAGATCGAGTTTGACGCTGAAGGCGCGCTCGAGGACCTGCTCGCGGTCCAGCCGACCGCTTGAGGCAAGCCTGAGGACAAGCCGCTCAACACCCGTTAAAATAATTGTAACTTCTTTTGTTTTAAACAATTAAGGCTCGTCATCTCCATCCGGCGGAAAGCTGAGCCTATCAATCTACCTGAAAATTCGCTAAGCTGTGGGGCAAACCTGTCGATCTCTGTCCCCTCTGATCTGGGAGCGCACGGTCTTGAGCCGATCTCGACGGACTCGCCCGCGCTGATGAGACGGCTGTTTCTTCGCGCCTCCGGGGCTGTCCCGGCGCTCAAGCGGAGTCTCTAACCTTATGGCCGTAAAGAAGAAAGCCACGGCGGCTTCGAAGAAGAAAGCCGCGCCGAAGAAGCCGGCGAAGACGAAACCTGCGGCGAAAAAAGCCGCCAAGAAGGCCAAGAAGGGTGTGCCCAAGAAGGCCGCCGTAAAGAAGGCCGCTGCGAAGAAGGCAGCCCGAAAGAAGGCCGCTAAGGCGCCGGTCCCAAAAAAGGTCGTTGGTAAGAAACCAGCAGCCAAGAAGGCGGTCGCCAGAAAGACTGTTGCGAAGAAAGCCGTCGCCCCAAAGGCCGCCGCCAAGCAAGCAGCGGCCAAGCCACGCCGCGGGAAAGCCGCTGTGACTCCTGCTCCCGCGCCGGTGGTCGCCCAGAAAGGCGGCTTCAAGAGGGGCGGACCGAAAGCGGCTCCCAAGAAGGCGGTGCGTTCACTGGCGCGTCCGCCGGCAATGGCCCATCAACCAACGCCCGCTCCGACCCCTCGGAGGAAGGGCGGCGCAAAGCCGCTCGACGGCATCGTCGTGCTGGACTTGACGCGCTCGCTGCCGGGTCCAGTCGCGACTCAGATGCTGGCTAACTTCGGGGCGCAGGTGATAAAGATTGAAGAGCCTGGCGCGGGCGATCCGGCTCGGGTGACGCCTCCGCTGATCGGCGGCGCCGGCGCCGTCTTTGAGATGACCAATCGCGGCAAGCAAAGTGTCGCCCTGAAGCTCAAAGACGCCCGCGGCAAGGACGCCTTCCTCAAGCTGGTCAAGAAGGCCGACGTTTTGGTCGAGAGCTCGCGTCTGGGCGAGATGAAGAAGCTCGGGCTTGACTACGAAAAGCTGCGCCATGTGAATCGCAGGCTGGTGTACGCTTCGCTGACTGGCTATGGACAGAGCGGGCCCTACGCGAAGTCCGCCGGGCACGACATCAACTTTCTTTCGACCGGTGGAGCGCTCGATCTACTCGGCGGCGACGAAGGGGCTCCTGCGATGCCGGGCTTCGAAATCAGCGATCTCGCCGCCGGCGCATTGCCGACCGTGATCGGGATACTACTGGCATTGGCTGCCCGCGAGAAGAACGGTCGCGGGCAGATGGTAGACGTCTCGATGCTCGACGGCGTCGTCGGAATGCTGCCTGCCCCGCTCGCCGTCTACGCGGCGCTGCGGCGCAAACCGTTGCGCGGCAAAGACCGGTTGTTCGGCAAGTATGCCTGCTACAACATCTATCCTGCACGCAACGGACGCTATATGGCGGTCGGCGCGTTGGAGCCCGCGTACTGGGCGGCGCTGTGTAGGGCGCTTGACCGCGAGGATTTGATCGAGGATCAGTTCGCTGAAGGCGACCGTCAACAGGTTCTAATCGCGGAGCTGACGCGCGCGTTCCAACGGAAAGAGGTCCGTGACTGGCTTGAGGAGCTGCAAGGCAAGGACGCTTGCGTTACTGAGGTGCGCGACATCTCGGACGCCGCTCACGACGAGCACCTGATCGAGCGAGGCACAATCGTGACGAAGAAGAGCGCCGACGGCAGCACGCGCCCGTATCTCGGCGTCTATCCCAAGCTGATTGATACGCCGGGCGAGTTGGGCGGACCCGCGCCGAGCCGCGGTCAGCACACGCGAGCCGTGCTCCGGGAGCTTGGTCTGCCCGTCAAGCGAATTGACGAGATGGTCAAGCGCGGGTCGGCGGAAGAGCCTGAGAAGTAAGTAGTCGCCGAACCACCCGTCGCCTTGCCCCGAGGAGGCTGTGAAGCAAAGGCCGAAACCGCGGCGGCCACGGGTGGGATTTGACCCGCTATTCCGGTCCCTGGTAAGTGATCGCGACGCCGGTGTCTCCGGCTGCGTCGGTGACCGTCGCGTTGATGTCGTATTCCGACGACTTGCCGGTAAGGTTTTGGACTTCTTGGTCGCCGCTCGTAACCGACGAGGTTGAGACTTCTAGACTCAGATCATTGAAAACACCTTCGTAGTGCGTTAAGACGTCCTCGGGAGGGGCGCTCGTCTTGAAGGTGAACATGCCACGGCGCTTGCCGCCGGCGACACTCGAGAAACCGCCTTGGGCGGTGACAGCGCCTGGATAAACGGGCAACCAATCGGGAAGTTCGACAGCCTCGCCCGAGGCCCCGAAGGAAGCCGTCTCGCCGTTCTCGTCCTCGAAGGAAATCTTGCCTTCTTCAATCTGTTCGAGGTCGACGGTGATTACCTTACCGCTCGATCTCTCACGAATCGTGATCGTACCGGCCTCTCGGTCGCTTTCGACGAGTTCGAGCGCAGGATTGAGGCTGACGAGCATCTCAGCCGCGGCCGCCGCGGGGTTACCCTCGGCGTCTTCGACGAAGTCCGCCGCCTTGTTGGCTACGAAGATGCCGCCGGCGGTGATCGCGATGATCGCCAAGACGACCAAGCCGCCGCAACCGATACCGACCCAAGCCAACGGGCTGAGGCCCTTTTTCTGTGCTCCGCCTTGTGTGCCGTTCATCAGACCCTCCCGCGGGAAACCTTGCGCGCCCCATTCTAACAGGGCGGAGATAGAGAAGGAAGCGCCTTCGCGATCCTCAGTCGCGCCGCCAACCCCTTGATATACTGACCAAACAGGCTTCGTTCGAGCCTGTATTATCCAGATGGAGAAGGCCTTCTATATCGAGACGTTCGGCTGCCAGATGAACGTTCATGACTCGGAGAAAGTGCGCGGAGTTCTGGCCGAACGCGGTTACGACGAGGTCGCCGATCCCGAGGCCGCCGGGCTGATTCTCTATAACACCTGCAGCATTCGCGATAAGGCGGAGCAGAAGGTCTTTGCGCGACTCTCGAACATCAAGCGACGCACGAAAGGCAAGATCGTGGGCGTGCTCGGCTGCGTGGCGCAGCATAGCGGCGAGGCGATTTTTGAACAGGCGCCGCATGTCGATCTGGTTTGCGGCTCGGCCAGCTACAACGAGCTGTCCGCGCTGATGGATCGTATCGAGTCGGGCGAGCGCCGCGTCGTAGGGCTTGGCCTAGATTCCGACGAGACGTTCGACGTGCCGGCGGCGACCCGCGACAACCCCTTCAGCGCGTTTCTGACAATCATCGAAGGCTGCGACAAGAATTGCTCCTACTGCGTCGTCCCTTTCACGCGTGGTCCCGAGCGGAGCCGTGCTTCAGCGAGCGTAATGGACGAGGCGCGGCGGCTCGCCGCGACCGGCTACAGCGAGATCACCTTGCTGGGCCAGACCGTTAACTCCTACCGAGACCCCTCCGAGGCCGGCTGGAGCTTCGCCCGGCTGCTCGACGAGGTCGGCTCGATTCAGGGCATTCGACGCGTCCGCTTCACCACCTCCCACCCGAGGGACTTCACGCTCGATATCGTCGAAGCAATGGACCGCAACTCGGCGCTGTGCGACATGGTGCACCTGCCGGTCCAGTCGGGCTCTGGAAAGGTGTTGGCCGGAATGCGCCGCACCTACTCACGCGACGAATACATGCGTTGCATCGACGTCATCAAGAGTGCGCGGCGCGATATCGTGCTCTCAAGCGATATCATCGTGGGTTTCCCCGGCGAGAGCGAGGATGACTTCGAGCAGACGCTCTCGCTGATTCGCGAGGTCGAGTACGCTCAGCTTTTCGCCTTCAAGTACTCGCCTCGGCGCGGCACTGACGCGATCGACTACGCCAATCCGGTCCCCGAAGAAGAGAAGTCCCGACGGCTGGCAACGTTACAGGAGACGCAACGCGCGATTCAATCGCGCCGCAACGTCGAGCGCATTGGCCGTGAAGAGGAGGCTATGGTTGAGAGGTATCGGGCCAAGACAGGCCAGTGGATCGGGCGAACCACGCAGAACCGCGTGCTCAACTTCAGTGCGCCCCAAGCCGAGAACAGCGACGATCTGCGTGGTTCCTACTGTCGAGTTAAGGTCACCGCCGCGACTCCGAACTCCCTCGTGGGCGAGCTGGTCGCTCAAGTAATCGCGTCTCCGGCTCCCGGCCTGCGCGTCTTGCAGTAAGCTAAAGTCGGGTGGAGATCGACAAGGGGAGGGGGCGCATGGAAATTGAAATGAAAATCCGGGGTTTGATGCTGGACCCGGTCACCAATCTGCCAATTGTCATCCTCCGTGACCTGGAAGGCGATTCAGTGTTGCCGATTTGGGTGGGTGCCTACGAGGCGAACGCTATCGCGCTTGAGATCGAAAAGGTCGCTACGCCGCGTCCGATGACGCATGATCTGATCAAGAACGTGCTCAACGGGGCGGAAATGGACATGCGCAAGGTGGTCGTCAGCGAGCTGAAGGACGACACCTTCTACGCCGTCATTTGGCTGGAGCGCGGAGGCGAGCTGATCTCAATCGACTCGAGGCCCTCCGACGCTTTAGCGCTTGCACTGCGTCTCGATTGCCCGATCTACGTTGACGATGAAGTGCTCAAGTCGTCGAAGGTAGCGAACGCGGTGGGCGACAAGGCGAACAGCGAAGAGCTGCGCCGCTGGCTCGAGAACCTCGGCGACGAGGACCTGGGCCAGTACAAGATGTAGGCGCCAGGGTTTGCTCGCCGCGCTCGGCAGCCTACGAAGGCCGTCGAATCGCGATGCCGAGTTCGCGCAGTTGACGGTCGGGGACCGTATTCGGCGCCTCGCACATCAAGTCCGCGCCCTTCGCCGTTTTCGGGAACGGGATCACGTCGCGAATCGTCGACTCCCCGGCCAATAGCATGATCAGGCGGTCTAACCCCAGGGCGATGCCTGCATGTGGCGGTGTGCCGTTCTCAAGCGCTTCGAGAAAGAAGCCGAAGCGGTGTTGGGCCTCTTCGTCGGTGAAACCCAAAGCCTCAAACACTTTCGCTTGCACGTCGCGGCGGTGAATACGCACCGAGCCGGAGCCAAGCTCGATGCCGTTGAGCACCAAATCGTAGGCGCGTGAGCGGCACGCCGACGGATCCGAGCCGAGCTTGTCGAGGTCCTCGTCGAATGGCGAAGTGAACGGATGGTGCGCCGCGTACCAACGCCGCTCGTCCTCGTTCCATTCGAACATCGGGAACTCGGTTACCCACAGGAAGCGCAGATCGGGCTTCTCAAATAGCCCGTGACGGTCGGCCAGCTCACGCGCCATCTGAAGCCGCAGGGCGCCGGCTGCCTCCAACACTTCTTGCTCGGGACGCGGCCCGGTCGGCGGCTCGGCGGAGGTGCAGAGCACCACGAAGTCCTCCTCTTCAGCTCCGAGCCGCTCGAGCGTCTTCGCCATCGGCTCTTCGAAAAGTTTCGTGAGCCGCTTGGCATCGTCGTAGATCTTGAGATTGCGCTCCATGCCGAAGGGTCTAAACAGCTCCCGCTCGCGCCGTGATAGCGCGCCGATCTTCGGAATCCGGATAGCGACCAGAGGCATGCCCTGCTCCAGCTCGCCGTCAGGAAAGAGGTCCTCGACGCGGCGCATCTCGGGCAGGCGCATATCCGGCTTGTCGGCGCCGTAACGCTCGATCGCCTCGGCATGGCTCATGCGCGGCAACGGGAAGGAGACGCCCTCAATGCCGGCGGATTCCACGACATGCCGCAGCAATTTCTCGATCACATCGAGCACGTCGTTCTCGCGTACGAACGACATCTCGAGATCGATCTGAGTGAACTCGGGCTGGCGGTCGGCGCGCAGATCTTCATCGCGGAAGCAGCGCACGATCTGAAAGTACTTGTCGTAGCCTGCGATCATCAGCAGTTGCTTAAATAACTGCGGCGACTGCGGCAGGGCATAAAACGAACCCGGCTCCACTCGGCTGGGCACTAGGTAGTCGCGCGCCCCCTCAGGCGTCGAGCGAGTCATGAACGGCGTCTCGATCTCAAGAAAGCCCTGGTTGTTGAGCGACTCGCGAATGGCGAAGTTGATCTTGTGCCGCAGCAAGATGTTGCGCTGCATTTGTGGCCGCCGCAGATCGATGTAGCGATACTTCAGCCTGATCTCTTCGCCCACCGCAGGGTCCTCGTCGAGGCGGAACGGCGGCGTGCTGGACTCGCTGAGAACGTAAAGGCTCTCGGCCGCGATCTCGACTTCACCAGTTTCGATAGCCGGGTTAATGGTATCCGCGTCGCGTCGCACGACGGGGCCTTCTACGGCGATTACGTACTCGGAGCGGAGGGCTTCAGCCTTGGCGTGTACTTCCGGATTGAGCTCGGAGTTGAAAACGACCTGCGCGATCCCGTCGCGGTCGCGCAGGTGAACGAAGATCAGCCCGCCGAGATCGCGGCGGCGATGTACCCAGCCCATCAACAGTGCGCGTTGGCCGACGTGCGACGGCCGTAGCTCGCCGCACATATGAGTTCTTTGGAGATCGCCCAAAAAGTCGAGCGAAACCTTGCTTTCCGTCTCCATCTAAGATTCCTTGAGGTACTCTCGACTGAGCGCCACGTAGCGCTCGGCGTTGCGCCGGATCTTTTCGCGTTCTGCTTCGGTCGTTTCGCGTCTGACTTTCGCCGGCGAGCCCATGATCATGCTGTTCGGCGGGTATTCGCGTCCTTCGAGCAACAGCGAACCGGCGGCGACGAGCGAGCCCGCGCCGACCTTCGCCCCGCTTAGAACCGTCGATCCCATGCCGATCAAACAGCCGTCGCCGATTGAGCAGCCGTGGATGACGCAGCTATGGCCGACGACGACGCTTTCGCCGATGTCGACAGGTTCATCGTTGTCAACGTGCAGGCAGGAGTTGTCCTGAATGTTTGAGCCGGCGCCTACGCGGATGGCGGCGATGTCGCCGCGTAGAGTGGCGTTGGCCCAAATGCTGACCTGATCGCCCAGACGCACGTCTCCGATGACCTGCGCACTGGGATCGACAAAGGCCGACTCGGAAACCTCCGGTCGGCGACCACGAAACTCTCGAAGCATTGCGATAAATCGGAAGAGCGGGAAGCCCAACCGGGTTCTTGTGCGGGCGAACCGCCCGCAAGAGGCCTTTCAACAGCGTATCAAAGAAAGGATCTCGGCTGGCCGCCGCGTGTTGTCTATTACACGATGAGCCCGAGGGGGGAGACGCGGGCGGCTACAGAGGCCGCAGGCTCCGCAACAACGTTCGGCAGCGCTACCGTTTCGCACTGAGCGCCGCTTCGTCAGATAGACGGGCCGCGGTCTTCGCGAGATAGACGAACTCCGTCCGCACGCCCGCAGGATCGCCCCCTACCGCCGACTCGGCCAACTCGACCACGCGCTGGTAGGAAGCGTCTCCCTTGAACTCCGAGTCTCGAAGTAGTAGTCCGAACTCCGCAACGGCGGCGGCGAAACGGAAGCTCTCGGAGGACCTTCCAGAGGGCCGGTCATCCTGCAGGAGCGGAGTGGCGATCAGTCGGCTGTCGTCGCTGCCAGGAAGCTTGTAGCGAATCTTGACAGTGAGGATCTCTCGATCCTTGCCATCCTCAAGTCGCCCGCTCCGCTGCTGGTAGCGGAGCGGGTCCACACTGGGTAAGCTGTTGAGCGCCCCCGCGGCCGAGCGGGTCTCGTACAGCGCCGTTACGATGTGCCCAGCTCCCATTTCGCCGGCGTCCTTCTCGTCATCGTTAAAGTCTTCCGCAGCAAGGAGTCGGTTCTCGTAGCCGACGAGTCGGTACGAGCCGACTAGATGCGGGTTGAACTCGACCTGAAGTTTCACGTCCTTGGCGACCGTGGCTAGTGTGGCCCCAACTTGATCGACCAGGGCCCGCCGCGCTTCGAGCAAGCTGTCGATGTAGGCGTAAGAGCCGTTGCCGTAGTCCGCAAGCCGCTCCATCATGGAGTCGTTCAGATTGCCGATTCCGAACCCAAGGACGCTCAGAAGCACTCCGCTCGCGCGCTGTTCCTCGATCAATCGAACTAGTTCAGAATCGCTCGATAGACCGACGTTGAAATCACCATCCGTAGCCAGAATCACTCGGTTGACTCCGTCGGGATTGAAGCTCTCGCGGGCTGTTTGATAGGCGAGTTGGATGCCTGCGGCACCGGCAGTTGATCCACCTGCCCGCAACGTATCCAGAACACTAAGGATACGTGCGCGATCCGTTCCTGAGGTCGGAGGTAGGACCAAGCCGGCGGAGCCTGCATAGACGGTAATGGCCACACGGTCCTGCGGCCGAAGCTGCTCTGTCAGGAGGCTGAGCGAGCGCGTCAGAAGAGGCAGCTTGTCGCGGCTCTGCATGGAGCCCGAAACGTCGATCAAGAACACTAGGTTGACCGCCGGCAGTTCGGCCATCTCGAAGGACTTGGTGCGAACGCTAATCCGGACCAGATCTGTCTGCTCGTTCCAGGGGCAAGGCGCGGTCTCAGTGTCAATCCGAACGGGGTGTTCTCCCTCGGGATCTTCTCCTTCGTAGCGGAAGTAGTTGATCAACTCCTCAATCCTGACGGCGTCCTTGGGAGGCAGCTGTCCGTCCCTGAGGAACCGCCGCACATTGCTGTAGGAGGCCGTATCGACATCAGCCGCGAACGTCGAGAGCGGAGTCTGCGCGGCGGAGTGGAAACGGTTCTCTTCGATCAGCGAATAGGATTCCGCGGAGTAGTTGGCAGCGTTGTGAGCAAGCCTGGTGTCCGCGCAGCCAAGGATCGAGAGCGCTAGAACGGCGACCGGAGCAGCTAACGAGGATTGGTTTCGAAACATGGTCTTCCCTTCCTCACCTTCGGCTCTCGATCTAAGGTCAACCCCAGTACGCAGAGTATAGCTGTTCTATTTCCTGGGTCCCTTGATGTCGCGCCCGCCTTGGTGCAGCATCAAGTGCGTGACGGAGCCGTCTGGGTCCATGAAGAACTCGATCTCTGCATCGATCACCCGCGGAAAAAACTTCGTCTCCGACTCGGCAAACAGCGGCATCTTGCTCTGCCCTGTGGCCTGGGAGACCAACTTATCGCCCTCTAGCGTGATCACCAGATCGAACTGCGGCCGCAGCTCGTATGTGCCTACGTATTGCGCCAGGACCTTGGGCGAAACTGAGATCTCTCTGCGCTCAACGACGGTGTCGCTGGTTCGCTGCGCCTTCGTGTCACGCCCGCCTTGGTGCAGCACCAGATGGGTAACTGCGCCTTTGTCGTCCTTGCCGAATTCGATCTCGGCGTCCACTACCTTGGGAAAGAACTTCGTTTCGGATTTGGCGAACAGCGGAATCTTGCCCTGTCCCGAGACTTGGCTGGTCAGTTGATCGGCCTCCAGCCTGATCATCATCTTGATCGTTGGCGACAGATCGTAGGTTCCGACGTATTGCTCCAGGACGCTCTGTTCGAGCGTGATCTCCGTCCGTTCCGAGGGCAGCTCTACTTGCTCGCCCCGCGCGACCGCCGCCAAGAGCTCGGCGATCCGCTGGGGTGCTCCCCCGTTAAGGTTGCTCAGGGCGACTGCGGTCAACTTCTCCTCGGGATAGTAGGCGAGATGGGTATTGAAGCCCTCGATCCCGCCGCCATGGTCAATCACCTTGCGCCCCTTCACAGTGCGCACGCCCACACCGAAGGCGTAGTCCTTCTTGGCCGGCGTAGTCATCTTCTCAATAGACTCAGCCGACAGCAGCTTGCCGCCGAACAGCCCCTGCTCCCAGCGCAGCAGATCCTGAGTAGTGGAGTAGAGAGCGCCCGCCGAAAACGGGATGCTCATGTGAACAAAGGGGGCGTTCACTGGCCCGTCTTTCCTCGGCGCATAACCCGCCGCCCGTCGCGGGATGATGGCGGAGTTTGAGTCGTAGCCGGAATCCTTCATGCCCAGCGGTCCGAAAATGTTCTCCTGCAAGAATTCCTCGTAACTTTGGCCGCTGGCCTTCTCCAGCAGGTAGCCCAACAGCATGTACCCCGAGTTGCTGTAGCGAAACTCTTCACCCGGTTCAAAATCGAGCGGTTTGTCGCGGAAGCGTTCCACGAGTTTCTCCGGCGTCGAGGCGAATGGCTTCAGGGAGTGGTAGTCGGGAAAGCCGGTGAAGCTCGGAATCCCGGAGGTGTGGGTCAGCAGGTGGAAGATAGTAATCTGATCCCACGCGGCCGGAGCATCCGGCATGAGCTTCTTTACCTTGTCGTCAGTCGATAGCTTGCCGCGTTCTTCCAGGAGGAGGGTCGCCGCCGCCGTAAACTGCTTCGTGATGGAACCCAGCCTGAACTTGGTGTCCGGCGAGTTCGGGATTTCCCATTCCAGGTTGGCCGAGCCGTAGCCCTTGCTGAATAGGACTTCGTCTCCGCGGGCGACGAGTACCGTGCCCATGAACTTCTTGTCGGATACGTAGGACTGGACCACCTGGTCCATCCGTGAGAGATCCTGAGCCAACCCGGCGGCGGCTAGCAAGAGCGTGATTGCGATGTGTCGAAGCATGCAGGCCCTCCCAAAGACGAGGCGATTGTAACCCGTAAGACGACGGGCGCCAGCGGTTTTTTGGCTTGGCCGTCGCCCGCAATGGAGAGACGACGGGAGCGGTTCTAGCGCCGTTCGATGGCGATGAGAGATCTGACTGTCCGATAGTAGAGGACGCCTTCGGAGATCGCCGGCGAAGCCAGCGTCGGTTCGCCGAGTGTGTTCTTCGCGAGGATCTTGAACTCCCCGCCCGCCGCGACGACATAGACGTCGCCCTCCTCGCTGGCGATGTAGAGCTTGCCGTCGCCCGCGACCGGCGACGATGTGAAGGCGCCTGGCCCCAGACGTTTCTGATAGACCGTCTCCCCAGTCTCGGGTCGCAAACAAACCAAGACGCCGCGCCAGCGGGGCACATAGAGGAGATCGTCGAGCAGCAGCGGAGTTTGCATGTAGCTGCCGGTCCCATGGGAGATCCAGGCTACGCCTTCGACAGATTGCGGTGAGATCTTTTCCGCCCCTCGGAAGTTCGCTTTCACCGCGTACACTGGCGCCGCGCCGCCGTGGTAGTTCGTGAGAAAGAACATCCCTTGGCCGAAAATCGGCGTGGGCGTTGGGATGTCGCCGCCGCCGCTGATTCTCCAGAGCTCCTCACCGGTTTCAAGATCGTACCCGCCGGCGTGCTTGAAGCCGTTGACGGCGATCTGAGTCCGTCCGCCGGCAGTCACAACTAAAGGAGCGCCCCAGGTGGTGTCTTCATCGCGGTCATTGCGCCACACGCGGCTGCCGTCCTCCAGCCTGAGCACGGTCAAGAAGCTCTGGCCCAAGTGATCGACCAGGACGGCGACCTTGTTCTGGTAGATCACCGGCGAGTTAGCGACTCCCCACGAGAGATCGTGGTCGTTGAACGGACCTGCGTTGATGACGCCGAACTGTTTCTCCCACACAATGTTACCGTCGTGATCGAGGCCATAGAGCCCTTCCGAACCGAAGAATGCGACGAGGCGATCGCTATTGACTGATGGGGTGGAGTTGGCGTGAGTGGCCTTGACGTGGTGCGGCATCTTTGGAACACCGCGATGCACAGCCCGCTCCCAGAGGAGCTTGCCGGAGCTCTTGTCGAAACAGAAAACCTTCCAGATGCGCGGCGTCTTGTCGACGACCTCGTCGCCCGCGCCGTAGATGCCGAGCCGAGGAGCCTGGTCTTCACCGGACTCTCGAACCGCTGCCGTGAGGAAGAGCTTGTCTCCCCAGATGACCGGGCTGGAGTGGCCGAGGCCCTCGGTCGCGATCTTCCACTTGATGCTCTGGCCGGAGGCGACATCCCATTCGACGGGCAAAGCGTGACCGCCCGAGACGCCCGAGGATTCGGGGCCGCGGTATTGGGGCCAATTGCCGTCAGCCGCCTGGGCGGTAAGGGCGCTGATCAGTAGGGCGATTCGGGCGAAGACGACTGATGCCAGGCGCATGTGCTTGTACCTAGGCCGCAGCGGAGGATCCGTGGAAGGGCCTGCTAGGCTGTCGCAGCGACGCGGCGTAGCTCGGCCACGTCGAGATACTCGAGCAGCAAGATCATCTTGTGCGAAACGTCTCCGGTAGAGGCCACCGGTTTGGCGCGAAGCTGATAGTGCGAGACGCGCCGGGCGGCGCTGTCGCGATTCGGCCCCGGAGCCAAATCGGGGTCCATCAGCCGCGCTCCAAAATAGGAGGCGATGTAGCGGAGCTCGTCCGAGGAGAGGCCCTCGAGGAAGCGAATCGCGGCGCTTCGCCGGCCCGCCGAACTCATCGAGCTCAGCACCTTGACCAACGCGGCGCGGTCGTTAGAGTTACGGACGTTCGCGGGATGCGCCAAAGACTTTAGGACTGCAAGGACGCTTCCATTATGGCCGGGCCGCAACGTGATCGCAAGATCTTATCGCTATAGGTATGGCAAGCGTACCTCTTGGACGCGGTTGAGCAGGTCTCTGCGGAGCTCCGAGTAGTGCGCATCTTCGATCAACTCAATGGCGCCCGCCACGTCAATCTCATCATCAAGCTCCACCCAGGACCGGCAGCCGTTGTAGCGTCGTACGATCGGGATCGGGCAGGGACGCGGCAACGAATAAGCTCGCACTAGCACTAGCACTAGCGAGAGCGGCAACTCCGGTTTGTATTCGCAGCGCATCCTGAGATAAGGCTCGTCCCAAACGAAGGCGTCCGACAGACGAGCCAGCGCAGCCGCGTCGGGGCGGATCCTAACGAAGTCGCTTACTCGGGCGCCGTACTGCAGCGTGATGCGGTCCTGCTCGCCGGGCTCGAGCTGCTCGAAGAACTCTCGCTTGAAGGGCTCTATCCAGCCGCGCTGTTGGTGCTCCCAAGTCGGGAAGAAAAGGAACTCGCGGTGCTTGAGCTCGAAACCGTCGCGGGACTCAGCGAGCCCGCCTTTTCTCAGCAACACGATCTGCCGCCCGCTTGCCAGCGCCTCGACGACGACCGCCCATTCTTTGAGCGCGATCCGCATCCTCTATCATCAGAGCAGATCCGAAACGGCGCGGAGCTGTCGCGCGTAACGGCTATTGTGACCTTTCAATCGATTACCGCCTGTGCTGTCGCCGTAGGTTTGAGCGTCGGAATCGCACTAGCGCAAGACTCTCCTCGCGGACGCGCCTCGCAATCCCTATCGCACCAGGCGGCCCGTGCGGAGTATTTTCCACTCGCCGCGGGCAATTGGTGGATCTACGAGACTCGGGGGCCGTTTGTCACTGGTGAGAAGACAGTGCGCGTCGTCGAAGACGTCGACATCGACGGGCTGACCTACCATCGCATCGAAGGGGTCGCCAATGAGCCGGCGCTGCTGCGCGCCACCGGACGCGGGCAGATAGTAGCTCGCGTAGGCGCCGCCGACGAGCTCTGGTATGACTTTGCGGCTCCGGCCGGCGGCGGTTGGGCAACCGGGCGCGACGAGTGCGGCGCGCGGGCCTCGGTCTCCTCCAGGGCCGAGCGAGTCGAGACGCCGGCAGGTGTATTCGCTCCGGCGCTGCGAGTCCGCTATACGCCCGGTTTCTGCGCCGACGCGGGCCTCGAAGAAGAGGACTTCGCCCAGGGCGTTGGGCTGGTGCGTTGGAGCGAGCAGACGATCGCCGGCCCTCGCGTCTTCGCCCTTCGCGAGGCCTATGTGGGAGGTAGGGCGACCGCGAGCCCTGGAGTGTCGTTCACGTTCTCGATTGACCGAGCGATTTACACGCCGAACATGATGCCGCCGATCGCCTCCGACTCCGGGGCAGTCACGCTTAAGGCGCGCCTGACGGTCGAGAATTCGACCGATTCACCGCTCGTTCTGCGTTTTCCCTCGGGACAGACTATGGATCTCTTGGTACGCAACAGCGACGGCCGCGAGATCTACTTCTGGTCGGCCGATAAGCTCTTCCCGGAGATCGTTACGGAGTTTGAGATATCGTCGGGCCGCCGCAGCTTCTACTTGACGGCCATCCTGAGCGACCCGGACGGCGGGCCGCTACTACCTGGACTCTATACGGCCGAGGCATGGCTGCCGACGTACGAGCTGAGGAGCTTCTCGGCATCGGTCGGTTTTGAGGTTACCGAGCCGATTTTCTAACCGCGATCCTCCGCCTTCGATCCGCTTAGAGTGAGGGACGGACGGCTAACCCGCCGCGGCGAGCAGCTCTTGGTAGATCCGGCGCGCCGAGAAGAGGATACGACCCCAACCGTCGTCGTTGCCGCGCACGACCATTTTCTGAATCGCGGTAGGCGAGTCTTCCTCTGCTAGGAAGCCGACGCCGCCGCTAGCCAGTTTGTCCTCGCGCCAAAAATCCACCCCGAAGCCGTTGACCAAAGTCGTCAACGCGCCGCCGCGGGCGATCACCGAAATCATGTTCGCTCCTTCCCTGATCATCTCGGCGGGAACGGCGAGCGGCTCGGGCTTGGGCTGCTCGGCTTGGCCGTCGATCACCGCCCATCGCTCGAGGCGGTAAGGGGCCGCGTCGTTTGCAGCCGGCGTTAGGCGATAGGCGTAGTAGTTGTGGGCGTCGCGGGCGCGCACCGTCCAGCCGATGCTCTTTTCCGGCATCTCGGTGTAGAAGTCGAAGCGATAGTCGTCGAGCCGCAGCGTCGCCGGATGCAGAGCAGGCCCGTCCTCATTTGCCGTGAGCGGCGAGGAGTCGTCGTCGAATTCCTCGACGATGGCGTACATTGCGCGGTCCGGGTCGAACGCTTCGCGGAGAGATGCCGCGGTGGCGGCCAATCCCTTGATAGGCGCCTGTTCTTGAAGCTCCCCGATGCCCAACTCGGAGCGAAGGGTCGAGGCTGCGTCACTGAGCTGGGTGGCCTGGCGACCGCCCCAGGCCACCCAGGAGCCGCCGTAGAGGCCCACTACAGCAAGAATGACGATAGCCGCCGCCCCTTTTCGGGCAAACGGGTCGGTTGCAAGCGCGGCAAGCCAACGCCGCTGCCTCTCGCTCGGACGCAGGTTCTCGAAGAGCGCTCCGAAGTCGTCAAAGGCTTTCTGTAGCTCGGGCCAGTCCGCGTCACCTTCGTCGGATCGGCCATGGGCGGAGGTACTTCGCGACTCCGCGGGGCCTTGAAGAACCTCGGGCAGCGACGTGCGGGACATTCGCTCAGACCGGGAGGAGGAATCGATCGATAGTTCGGTGATGCGTTCTTCGCGGAACCATTTGCTCATCTGGATGCCTTGTTTTAGCCGGACTCAGGAGCCGGTGATGCTCGTTCGCTTCAGTGTCGCGCGAGCGCCGAGGGAATCCAATAGACAGGAGGATTCAATTCTCGACCAGTACCAAAGAGCTAAGGCGCTGCCTGGCGCAGACCCTAGTCCTGGTAAGGCCTAACACCTAAGTAGCAGAGGCGGAACGGCAGAAGTCTCGGAGGGGTTAGGGTTCTCGTTCAGAACGCTGTGTCGATTCACTCGATGCGGCGGGCGTAAGGACCCGCCCGTACGAAATCCTGGGCGCCCTTGTGTCAGGCCGTGACCGGACCGTCTTAGGCGACTTGGTCTCGCTCGATGTCATCGCGGGTCGTGTTGCGTTTCTTGAAAGCGATGAAACCGATTCCGCCCAGCACTCCCACCGGTGGAATCCCCAGCACCAGGATGCCGGCGTTGAGCGCCTCAATCGCCTTGGCGCGCTGGTAGGAGGCCGTTTCACGGCACATGGCGCACTGCGCCGCCGCCGGCGCGGAAACGAGCAGCAGCAGCCCCGAAAGGGCCAAGGCGGATAGTACGCGACGAAGCATGGCGTTCCTCTCGGTTAGGGTCGCAGCTCAAATGCCCGGAAGCCGTCCGGGAAGAAGTAGCCGCACATGATTAGGATACACGCAATCAGGGGCGGAACCAGCATCCACGACAAAGCGGGCTTGTCGAACTTCAAGTGCATGAAGTAGCCCATGATCATGGCCGCCTTTACCAGGGAGAAAAACATCAGCAGGGTCAGCATCAGGATGACGCCAAGCTGCACGTAGGCTAGGATCACCTCGATCAGGGTCAGGCCGAGGAGCCCGAACCAGACCTTCATCATCAGCGGGCGTTGTGCTTGTGCTCCAGTCATTCTCGTTACTCCTTGCTCAGCTCACTTTGGTCGACAGCAGGTAGATCATCGGGAAGACGAACATCCAGACGAGATCGACGAAGTGCCAATAGAGGCCGCTGACCTCCACGTCTTCGGCGTCGAACTTACCCTTGCTGAAACCGCTCGCGATGATCGCCAGGTAGACGACGCCGATGAGCACGTGCGTCATGTGCAGCCCTGTGATCAGGAAGAACGTGCCGCCGAACAGCGGCGTTCCGTAGGGATTGGCAAACGGGGTGACGCCGTCGTGGATCAGGTGACTCCATTCGTAAGAGTGCAAAGCCACGAACAGCAAACCAAAGAACGCGGTGTACCACACCCACTTCGCCGCCGCCTTGCGATCGCCGTCGTGCGCCGCCGCCACGCCAAATACCATCGTCAGCGAGCTCGACAGCAGCACCAGCGTCATCACCGACGAAAAGATGATCGCCGGGTAGAACTCGAACGGCTGCGGCCATTCGTTGGCGACGCGGACGTAACTGTAGGCCATCAGCAGGGCCGCGAAGGTCAACGCGTCGCTGACTATGAACAGCCACATGCCGAGCTTCTTGTGCCCGACAGCGAACGGAGAGCCGCCCCCTTGCCATGTGACGGCTTGCGCGGCGTGCGATTCAGACATCTGCTTACCTCCAGACGAGCATCAGGACGAATAGGTAGACCCACAAGCCGTCCATGAAATGCCAATACAACGTCAACCCTTCCACCGCAGCACGGCGGGTAGGCCACGGCGTCGGCCGCCATACGCGAAAGAAAACGTAGGCGAGGGCGAGAACTCCGCCGAGGAGGTGGACTCCGTGAGCGGCTGTAAAAACGTAAAAGAATGAGCTGCTCGGGTTGGTCTTGACATAAAAACCGCCGGCAGCAAGCGCGTTCCAACCCATCAGCTGCGCGGCCAAGAAGATCGTGCCCAGTAGTGCAGTGATGCTGGTCCACGTGCGCAGACCCACGTCGTCAGCGGCGCGCAAGCGGCGGCGCGCCTGCTCGATCGTGAAGCTCGAAACCAACAGCACAGCGGTGCTGGCCCACAGCGCGAGCGGCATGTCGTAGGGGATCCAGTCGTCGCTCATGCCCTTGCGGACAACCATTGCGCTGGTCATCGCGGCGAAAAACATAACGATGCCGCCGATGCCGATCCATACTCCGAGCGTGTAGCGCTGTACGGAGCCGAAGTCACCGCCAGGGCCCGGTCCGTCGCCGCCCCGACGGGGCGGCGGACGATCGAGCCCTCCGCCGCCAGATGAGGGGCGCGTCTTGACCGGTTCGACGCTCTCTAGATGCGCCGGTGTTACGACAGTCGCCATGGGTTAGTCGCCGGCCGCTCCCTGTTTCTCGAACGCCATCTCGTCGGAGTTGCACTGCATGATGAAGTCCCGTTTAGCTCCCGGCAGGCTGAAGTCGTAAGCGCCGCGATAGACGGTCGGGATCTTGCCTTCGAAGTTGTCGTGCGCCGGCGGAGAGGCCGTCGCCCACTCGAGCGTCGTTGCCTCCCAGGGATTCTCTTCCGTACAGCGACGACCCTTGAACAGGCTCCACAGGAAGTTGAACAGGAACAGGAACTGGACCGTGACGGTAATCATCGCGGCCATCGTGATGAAGTAGTGCAGCTCGGCCGCGCCGTCGGCCGCCAGGAAGTCTACGCCGGTGATCTCGGCATATCGCCTGGGATGGGCGATAAGCCCCAGGTAGTGCATCGGCCCAAAGATGGCATAGACCCCAATGAAGGTCCCCCAGAAGTGAATCTTGCTCATGCCTTCGCTCATGAAGCGCCCGAACATTTTTGGGAACCAGAAGGTCACGCCGGAGAACATGCCGAAGATCGCCGCGACGCCCATGATCAGATGGAAGTGGGCGACTACGAAGTAGGTATCGTGGAAGTACAAGTCGACGGTCGGCTGGCCGAGAAAGATGCCGCTGATGCCGCCGGACACAAACAATGACACGAAGGCCAGGGAGTAGAGCATCGGCGACGTGAAACGGATCTTGCCGCCCCAAAGCGTTCCGATCCAGTTGAACGTCTTGATCGCCGACGGTACGCCGATTACCATCGTCAGTACCGAAAACACAAACGCCGAATAGGGGCTCATGCCGCTGACGAACATATGGTGGCCCCAAACGACGAAGCCCACGGCGCCGATCGAGACAATCGCGTATACCATCGCCTTGTAGCCAAAGATCTGCTTCCGGGCGAAGGTCGCCAGTATGTGCGAGGTCACGCCCATGCCGGGGAGAATCGCAATATAGACCTCGGGATGCCCGAAGAACCAAAACAGATGTTGCCATAGGATCGGAGATCCGCCTGCGTGATCGATGATCTGATCGCTGATGATGAGACCGCCCGGAATGAAGAAACTGGTCCCCATCCGGCGGTCCATCAGCAGTAGGACTCCAGCGGCCAGAAGCACGCCAAAGGCCAAAAGGCCGAGTACGGCGGTGACGAACCAAGTCCAAACCGTCAACGGCAGCCGCATCATGGTCAGCCCCTTGGCCCGCATTTCGAGCGTGGTGACGATAAAGTTCAGCGCCCCGAGCAGAGAAGCGATGCAGAAGAAGGCGATCGACATTACCCACAGATCTTGTCCCCAGCCGGCGATCGCCGCGGCTTCGAGCGCGCTCAGCGGAGGATAACCGGTCCAGCCGGCGATCGGTGCGCCGCCCTCGACGAGAAATGCCGCCATCAGGAAACAGAAGGAAATGAACGTAGTCCAGAACGAGAGCATGTTCAGGCGGGGGAAGGCCATGTCCGCCGCGCCAATCTGGATCGGCAGAAAATAGTTGCCGAATCCGCCCTGCGGCGCCGTGGTCAGGACCATGAAGACCATCACGGTGCCGTGCATCGTCAGCATGGCGAGATAGAACTCGGGGGTCATCACCCCGTCGGGCGCACCGATCGGGAACAGCGCGCCGAGCAGAGAATTCGGGTCGTTCGGCCAGACCAGTCGCAGCCGCACCAACAGAGACAGGCCCATGCCGACAAACGCCGAGACAAGCGCCAGCAGGATGTACTGAATGCCGATCACCTTGTGGTCGACGCTGAAGATCCACTTGCTGATGAACGTTGTCGGCTCGGGATGCCTGTGGACTTCTACATATTCAGCGACTTCAGACGACATGAGAACGTTACCCCTCCGCGCCGCGAACTAGGCGGCGCTCTCCCTAAATCCTGGAACCCTGCTCTGCTATCAGAGGAACGAGGCCTGCTCCTGAAGCCAGGCCTGGTAATCGGCTTCTTCCATCACGTCGAGATAGCTGCGCATCTTGTAGTGGCCGAGGCCGCACAGCTCCGAGCACGGAATCTCATACGTGCCGGTCTTCGTTGGCGTAAACCGCAACCGGCCGATGATGCCGGGCACCGTGTCGAGCTTAATGCGCAGCTCGCGCACGGAGAAGTTGTGGATCACGTCTTTGGAACGGAGCACGACCTCGACCTCTTTGTTCACTGGAACGGCCATACGGGGAACGAGAATGTCGTCCGCGCCGTCGGGGTGGTTGCGGTCCACGCCGACCGGGTTGCCGATCGAATCGTCGATCATGTTGATGTCAAGCGGGCCGAATACGCCATCAGCGCCCGGATATCGCATGTTCCAAACGAACTGCTGTCCAGTGACTTCGACGACGGTGCGGTCGGGCGAAGCTTCGAGCCCCTTGGCGTCGATGAATCGCACTTCAGCCCAGGCGCTGTAGCCCATCAGCGTGAGCCCGATGAACAGCGCGGCGGCGCCGGTGGTCCAGAAAACCTCCCAGCGGTCGTTGCCGTGAATGCTTGATGCCGGCCCTTCGCGCTTTCGGCCGAACTTGAATACGGCATAGCCCAACGCTAATTGCGCCAGCAAGAAGATAACGCCGGTACAAACCAGCGTCAGCATGAACTGCTCATCGACGGCGGCGCCGTGATCGGTGATAGGCTCCGGCAGCCACCACGTCTGGGTGAAGAATGGGATGGCCATTAGCAGGGCTACCGCCCAGATGACCAACGCGACTAAAACGCTCATTGATTCACGTTTCCTTGGGAAGCGTACTTGCTGCGGTTAAACAAGAAAAACAGCTCTTTACGCAGACGCAGCACAGTGTATCATCTCGGGCGGGCTGATTGAAACTTCCCCCGCAAAAAAGTTGGGCGGCGACGGGCAATCCTTCGAAAATATCGTTCTCTGGGTCAGCCGCCTTTGTGCCTGCCGGTTGGGCTGAACGAGAAGGCAAGGCGGATCACGGGCGGGGCGTCTTAGCGGCGGTCGAAAGCCTCAGCCTCGACGATCTCTCGAATCGCCGAGTGTGGAAACGACAGTCCGACGCGACAGACGCCGTTCGAGCGCGGACGACAATGTTTGACACGAGCCCCGCCGTCGAGGCTGATCAGTCCCGTGTCGGTGGACAGTTCGGCCGAGATAGCCACCGTCGCTCCGACCGGCAAAGGCGCCAGCGTCTCTGCGCCTAGCCCGCCATCGGAGAAATCGATCAGACGAGCGCCCATCGGACGGCCAAAGTAGTCGAACCTTAGGCGCCGCGCATGGCAACTGCCGAGGCGCCGCCCGGTTCTCCGTTCGTCGCTCTCCTCGACTGGACTGGCTGTGCCGGCAAGCGCTGACCTCGCCGTGTCTTCGAGCAACTCCGAGAGCGGTTCTCCAACGGAGTCTTCATCGGTCGACGCGAGTGCGTCGGAGACGGGTTCCAGCGACGGTGCTGCAACTACGGCGCCGAGTTCCGAGGCCGCTGGGTCGCGCTCTTTCTTGTCAACGAACCAAGCCTCCTCGCTGTCCTCTCCCGCCAGCGCGTCGTCAACGCTGAGGTACTCGCGTCCCGCCTTGTCGACTCTCAGGCCGAGCTTCAGACACGAAATCAAGACGCCGCAGCGATTGGCGAGGAAGTTTGCCGTCGCTAGGGCTTCCTCGTCGAACTCCTCGCCGACGAGAATCGCGCGTTGCTCAAAGTTCACCCTTTCCGACGGCGCCTCGAGGAAGGCTCCCAGTTCATCGCCGCAGCTATTCTTGAGGCTCTGCACCGCGTCGTGCCAGTTCCAACGCGCCGCGCGGCTTATGTCCTCGAGTGCGAGACCGACTTCTTCACTCGTCTGCCGTCTGGCGGTGAATACAAGACAAACGCGACCTGCGGGGTCAAGGGCCAGCAGGTCGGCTGAGCGTTCGGAGCCTCCGTCGAGCGGTACGTTCGCAGCTAGGATCATTAGCTCGAGGCCGGCCTCTTGAAAGACGTCGGCGACACCGCCTGCGATGAAATCCGTAAGACTATGGCGCTCGAAGAACGAGACTGACCACCAGCGCGTCCGTCCGAGCGCCGTGAAATTGTTGTTACCAGGGTCGATCTTCAACATCGAACGCGCTCTACCAAGGCGCCCCCATCCGGAGGGACTCCAAGCAGCCCGAGAGGCCGACAAAGCCGCTCCTCCACATGGGATTAACCGCGCTGGAATCAGGCAGACGACCAAGAGTTTCGGAGACTAGTATAGGGAAACGTGGAGGCGTTCATCAGCCGGGCTACTGAATCGTCAGCATCCGCTCGATCGCAGACTGCGCCTTCCCCCGCACGCCTTCGTCGACCTTCACCTCGATACGGTCGTGTTCGAGCGAGTCGAGCAGCTTGTCGAGCGTGTTCAGCTTCATGAACTCACAGACCGCATCGGGCGAGACCGAGTGAAAAGTCTTCTCGGGGATTTCTTTACGCAGCCGGTAGAGCATCCCCATCTCGGTGCCGACGATGAACTCCTCGGCCGGCGACGAGGCCGCGTGCGAGATCATCTGCTCGGTTGAGAGATAGAACGCCTTCTGGTACTCCGACTCGCCGCTGAGAATCTTCGCCAGACACTGCGAGGCGCAACCGCACTCGGGATGGATCAACAATTCGGCGTCGGGATGTTGGTCGAACGCCGTATCAAGTGCGCTCTCGCCGATCTTGGCGTGTACGTGGCAGGCGCCGTCGTAGAGATCGACCAACGACGGGTCTACGGTGCTCTGCGCCAAAGACACCGCACCGAGGTATTTGTCGGGCAAGAAGAGCAGTCGCTTGCCCGGATGGTGAGCGGCGGCGTGCTCGACGACTTGCGCGGCGTTGCGCGAAGTGCAGATGTAGTCGCTCATCGCCTTTGTTCGGGCGTCGGTATTGATGTAGGAAATGACGACGCCGTCGGCGTTCTTCCGAATCCAACTCTCAATGCGGGCGTGTTCGATCGAATCCACCAGGGAACATCCCGGCCTATCAGGCATGTAGACCGAAGCGCGGTCGCCGACGATCGTTTTCGCCGTCTCACCCATGAACCAAACGCCGCAAAAGTCGACTCGCGGCGTTTCTCGGCTTGCTACGAACTGGCTGAGCCCTAGCGAATCGCCGACTTCCTCCGCGACTTCCTGGAGTTCTGGATACTGGTAGTTGTGCGCAACGATCAGAGACTGCTTTCGCTGCGCAAGCTCGAGAACTTGACGGCCTTGCTCGACTAGCTCGCGAACGTATTCGGGTGTGTATCGGCCAGGGTAGAGGTCGCCGGCAAAGCGATTGAAGCTCTCGTACCAAGCGTCGTAGGAAATCGGCTCGGGCATGGCGGTTGGTGTGCTCAGACCTGGAAAGAACGTCCGCAGCCGCAGCTCTGCTGCGCTTTCGGGTTGTGGAAACGAAAAGCCTGTTCGAGCAACGTCTCCTCGTAATCGAGCGTCATGCCGTCGAGGTACTCGAAGCTCTTGGGGTCGACAAACAGTTTTACGCCGTTGACCTCGAAGACGTTGTCGTTCGGCCGCGGCGCTGTTTCGTACTTGAATTTGTAGCTGAGCCCGGAGCAGCCGCCGCCGACGATGCCAAGCCGCATGGCCTCGCGGCCCTCGGTGTCTAGCATGGCCCGAATCTTCTTGACTGCATTGGGCGTGACGTCGATCATTCGGCTCTCTTGTCGGGGCGCGGAACGGACTGCCCGCGCCGCGCCTCAAGTTTCATTATAGAGAGCCGCCGAGCTTTCGCCGGCGACTTATTGCTTGAGGTTTGTTGGATCGGTTCGGGATTGACGCTTCACGGGCTCCTCGCATGCCGGAGTTGCCAAGGTTTCGTGGCCCGGATTCCAGAGCGGTCTGAGGTTCGTTGCGGGCGTCTCGGCGTGAAGCGTCTGTGATAGAGTCGGAATCGACCGAAATATCGCAGATGCTCGCACGTGACGCTGGCCGGGAGCGGTTGCTCTACTGGCTGGCCCTTCATTTGGTTCCGGGGCTAGGGGCGCGGAACTCCCTTCGTTTGATTCAGGTTTTCGGGCATCCGGAGGCCATTTTTCATGCTTCGCTGACCGAGCTTCGGGCCGCCGCACCGCGGATTGCCAAAGCCGTCGCCGAGGCGATTCACTCGGGCCTGTCGTTTGAGGACGCCGCTGAGGAGTTGCGCCGGGTCGAGGCCGATGGGATCGAAGTCGTACCCTATCAGGACCCTCGCTATCCGCGGCTGCTTAAGGAGATCTTTGATCCTCCGATATTGCTCTATGTTCGCGGGTGCACCGATCTGCTCAATTCACACACGATGGCCGTGGTCGGGACGCGGCGTCCTACAGCCTACGGGCGCGCCGTCGCCGAGAAGCTGAGCCGCGACATGGTGCTGGCCGGGCTGACGCACGTCAGCGGGATGGCGCGCGGTATCGACGCGATTTCACATCGCGGTGCGCTCGACGGCGGGGGCTCCACCGTCGCCGTGCTCGGCACCGGGGTCGATACGCCATATCCTCGGGAGAACGGAAAGCTGTACGACGAGATCGTCGAGCGGGGCCTGGTGATCTCTCAGTTTCCGTTGGGCATGACGCCGTTTCCGCAAAACTTCCCGTTGCGAAACCGGATCATTAGCGGTATGAGTCTAGGGGTGCTGGTGGTTGAAGGGGCGCAATACAGCGGCTCTCTGATTACCGCGCGGCTGGCGATGGAACAGGACCGCGAGGTGATGGCGGTGCCGGGTCCGATTACGTCGAAGCCGAGTTGGGGTCCGAATCTCTTGATCAAAGACGGTGCTAAGCTTGTCCAAGAGGCTGCTGATGTAATCGAAGAGTTGCCGCTTGAGGCGCGCAGCGAGCTTCGAGCGCGCGAGAATGCAGCAGAGCAGACGGCTGCGGCGGGCGCATTGGCGGCTGGTTCGGCGACGAACTCAATCCGCGAGCAGGCGACGCCGACGGGGCGAAAGGTACTCTCGAAGCTGCGTGTCGAAGAGGCCTTGCATATCGACGAGATCATTCGGGGTTGTGAAGAATCCTCTTCGGAGGTGCTCGCGGCGCTGAGCGAGTTGGAACTGCTCGGCGCAGTGCGGCAGCATCCGGGAAAACATTTTGTGCTCGCCTGGCGCTAGACGCCAACGCGGCGAGCGATAGCGGACGAGATGGCGAAACAATCTGGAAACAAGCCGTTGGTCATCGTGGAGTCGCCCACCAAGGCGCGCACGATCTCTCGTTTCTTAGGCGAGGGCTACGTCGTGATGGCCTCGAATGGGCATATTCGCGACCTGCCGAACCGCGCCGGCGAGATCCCGGCCAAGTATAAGAAGGTGCCGTGGCGTGACCTTGGCGTCGATGTCGAGAACGACTTCGAGCCTTTGTATGTGATCCCGGACGCGAAAAAGCAGTTCGTCAGGGATTTGAAGGCGGCGGTCAAAGCAGCCTCTCATATCTACCTCGCGACGGACGAAGATCGCGAGGGAGAGTCAATCAGCTGGCATCTCGTCGAGGCGCTCAACCCAAAAGTTCCGATCGAGCGGCTGGTGTTCCACGAGATCACTGCTGAGGCGATTCAGTACGCGATTGATAACCCGCGTGAAATCAACACGGATCTGGTCGAAGCGCAGGAAACCCGCCGCATCGTCGATCGACTCTTCGGCTACCGCGTCTCGCCGCTTCTGTGGAAGAAGATGGCGCCGCGGCTATCGGCCGGGCGGGTGCAAAGCGTCGCGGTGCGGCTGTTGGCTGAGCGCGAGCGCGACCGGATTCGCTTCCATAAGGCAGCCTTCTGGGGCATGAAGGGCGTTTTCGCCAAGAACGCCGAGGCGTTCGAGGCCGACCTGACCCATGTGGACGGCAAGCGGGTTGCGATCGGCAAGGACTTTGACCCCGACACCGGTTTGCTCCGAGAGCGCAGTGAGGCGATTGTGCTCGAGGCCGAGCGCGCCAAGCGGCTCGGGGAGGAGGTCGGCGCGGCGGCGGCGAAGGCCGCGTCGGTCGAAGAGAAACCCTACACGGCCTCGCCGCCGCCGCCGTTCGTGACGTCGACGTTGCAGCAGGACGCCAACCGCAAGCTGCGGCTCGCGGCTCGGCGTACGATGAGCGTCGCGCAGCAACTCTATGAGAACGGCTTTATCACCTACATGCGTACCGACTCGACGACGCTGTCGGATGAGGCGCTGCGCGGCGCGCGAAGCTATATCTCGGAGACGTTCGGCGCAGATTACCTGCCGGCTGAGCCTCGGCAGTATCGTACGAAGGTGCGCAACGCGCAGGAAGCGCATGAAGCGATCCGTCCGGCGGGCGAGGACTTCGCCGCGCCAGAGCAGGTCGAGCGTCAGCTCGGACCCGAGGCGCGCAAGCTCTACGAGATGATCTGGCGGCGGGCGATCGCTTCGCAGATGCCTGACGCGCGCGGAACGAACATCACGGTCGCTGTCGAGGCTGGCCCCGCGCGCTTCCGCGCAACCGGCAAGACGGTCGAATTCCCTGGTTACCTCCAGGCCTACGCCGCCGAGGGCCAGGGCGCCGAGGCCGCCGGAGGCGAGAAGCTGTTGCCGAAGATGGCGGAGGGCGAAGCTCTGGCGACGCGGTCGGTCGAGCCGCTCGAGCGCTCAACGCAGCCGCCGGCGCGCTACACCGAAGGCAGCTTGATCCGTGAGCTCGAGCGTCTCGGGATCGGACGTCCCTCGACGTGGGCCACGATCGTCGAGCTCGTGTTGTCACGCTCTTATGCATTTAAGAAGGGGACGGCATTGGTCCCGACCTTCACGGCTTTGGCGGTGACGGGGTTGCTCGAGGAACACTTCACGCATCTCTGCGACTACGCCTTTACGGCGCGGCTCGAGGACGATCTCGATGCCATCTCGCGCGGGGAAGCGGGACGGGTCGACTATTTGCGCCGCTTCTACTTCGGCAACGGACACGCCGGATTGCAAGCTTTGATCGAACAAGGGGAAGGTCAGATCGATCCGCGGCAAGCTTGTGGGCTGCCGCTGGGCCAGACCGAGGACGGCCGCGACGTCGAGGTGCGAATCGGCCGCTACGGTCCGTTCCTGAGTGTGGGCGAGCAGCGTGCGAGCGTCCCCGACGAAACGCCGCCCGACGAGCTGAGCATCGTCGCCGCCTTGGAGCTGATCGAGGCCGCGAGCAAGGAGCCAGAGTCGCTGGGGAACGATCCTGATACCGGCGAGCCGGTAATCCTCAAGAACGGCCGTTACGGGCCGTATGTGCAGCTTGGGACGGGCGGCGAAGGCAAGGAGAAGCCGAAGATGGCTTCATTGCTGCCGGGCATGGCGCCCGAGTCGGTCGACCTGAAGCTGGCGCTTGAGCTGCTGGCGCTGCCGCGCACCATCGCGGCGCATCCGGACAGTGGTGAACCGGTGCTGGCAGCCAATGGGCGTTTCGGGCCCTACGTCAAGTCCGGAGACGAGATTCGCTCGATTCCAGCCGGCGAGATGTCTCCGCTAACGATTACGATCGAGCAGGCTGTGGAGTTGCTGAAGCAGCCTAAAGGCCGCCGGCGGGCGGCAGCGCCTTCGGTGCTCCACGAAGTGGGCAAGCATCCGCTGAGCGAGAAGGATCTGAAGGTGCTCTCGGGCCGATATGGCCCTTACGTTACCGACGGCGAGGTCAACGCCTCGCTGCCGCGCGGGCTGGCTCCGGGGGACCTGAAGATTGAGCAGGCGGTAGATCTGCTCGATGCGCGTGCCGCACGGATCGCTGCGAATCCCCCTGGAACGGGCCGCAAGAAGGTCGCGAGAAAGAAAGCGTCAAAAAAAAGCGTCAAGAAAACTGCTCGAAAAACGGCAAAACGGAGCGTCAAGAAGGTCGCTAAGGAGCCTTCTTAGGAAGCCAACAGCACCTCCTGGTGGGTTGCTCTGAGCAGCTATCGCGACCGCGAGAAAAAAACTTCTCCAAGAAGCTTGCAATCTAGCTTCTGAGTTGATAGATTAACTGAAGTGCCGTACGGCGCAGGGGGGGCTTTGGCCTCAAGGCGCTAAGAACGGCAGGCGATACGACTCAGCCAATGACCGGGAATCTCTTCCTGCGAGGCAAGTCGCCAACGACCCGATTGAAATCAGGAGACTGATTCCACACGGCGGTTTGAGCGCTGTGCGGGTTCGTTCGTCGCCGCAACGAGTTTAGACGGATCGCAGGGGGGATCCCAAGGGCCCGGAAGGGTTTATGGGAGACGATCTTCAGCGGTCGCGATCTTTGACAGTTTGGTTGGACGCGCAGACAAATATGGAGCGCAAGCTGAGTTTTAGCCGGACGGAAAACTCTACGGTTTGGCTTGGGCCTCTTCTTCGGAAGGGCTCGGGCGCACGAAACCTATAACGAGAGTTTGATCCCGGCTCAGAATCAACGCTGGCGGCGCGCTTAACACATGCAAGTCGAACGAGAAAGCTCCCTTCGGGGGGCGAGTACAGTGGCGCACGGGTGAGTAACACGTGGGTTACCTGCCCTTGAGTGGGGAATAACTCCGGGAAACTGGAGCTAATACCGCATACGTTCCTTCGGGAAGAAAGGCTTCGGCCGCTCAAGGATGGGCCCGCGGTCGATTAGCTTGTTGGTGGGGTAACGGCCTACCAAGGCTCCGATCGATAGCCGGCCTGAGAGGGCGCACGGCCACACTGGCACTGAGACACGGGCCAGACTCCTACGGGAGGCAGCAGTGGGGAATCTTGGACAATGGGGGAAACCCTGATCCAGCGACGCCGCGTGATCGATGAAGCCCCTCGGGGTGTAAAGATCTTTCAGTGGGGACAATAATGATGGTACCCACAGAAGCAGGTGCGGCTAACTACGTGCCAGCAGCCGCGGTAATACGTAGGCACCAAGCGTTGTTCGGAATTACTGGGCGTAAAGCGAGTGTAGGCGGTTCGCCAAGTCGGTCGTGAAATCTCCCGGCTCAACTGGGAGGCTGCGGTCGAAACTGGCGGGCTAGAGTACGGAAGGGGAGAGTGGAATTCCTGGTGTAGCGGTGAAATGCGTAGATATCAGGAGGAACACCGGTGGTGAAGACGGCTCTCTGGTCCGACACTGACGCTGAGACTCGAAAGCGTGGGGAGCAAACAGGATTAGATACCCTGGTAGTCCACGCCCTAAACGATGTGTACTTGGTGTGGGCCCTTCACTGGGTCCGTGCCGGAGCTAACGCGTTAAGTACACCGCCTGGGGAGTACGGTCGCAAGGCTGAAACTCAAAGGAATTGACGGGGGCCCGCACAAGCGGTGGAGCATGTGGTTTAATTCGACGCAACGCGAAGAACCTTACCTGGGCTTGAACTGCTGCGGACAGCTCTAGAAACAGAGTCTTCCCTTCGGGGACCGTAGTAGAGGTGCTGCATGGCTGTCGTCAGCTCGTGTCGTGAGATGTTGGGTTAAGTCCCGCAACGAGCGCAACCCTCGTCCCGTGTTGCCATGCCCTTCGGGGCGGCACTCGCGGGAGACCGCCAGCGACAAGTTGGAGGAAGGTGGGGACGACGTCAAGTCATCATGGCCTTTATGTCCAGGGCTACACACGTGCTACAATGGGCGGTACAACGGGTTGCGAAATCGCGAGATGGAGCTAATCCCTAAAAGCCGTCCTCAGTTCGGATTGCAGGCTGCAACTCGCCTGCATGAAGTTGGAATCGCTAGTAATGGCGTATCAGAATGACGCCGTGAATACGTTCCCGGGCCTTGTACACACCGCCCGTCACATCACGAAAGTGGATTGCACTAGAAATCCGTGGCCTAACCTTCGGGAGGGAGCGGCTTAAGGTGTGATTCATAATTGGGGTGAAGTCGTAACAAGGTAGCCGTAGGAGAACCTGCGGCTGGATCACCTCCTTTTAAAAGAGGAACGTGGGTCGACGTCCGCGAAGGCTTTCGGGTCTTCTATAAGCGGCGATGTTCGACTCCACAACCGTACCGGTCTCTTTTACTCAGTTTGTGTCTTATTGTCTGGTTCCCGGCTTGGCTTAGCCGGCCGGGCGCGTCCAACCATTACCTTTCTCTTTGTTCTTACGCGGCTTCGGATCGCGGTCCGGCTTGCCGGCAGTTCGCAAGGCCGTTAAGTGATTCCGGGGGCTGTAGCTCAGCTGGGAGAGCGCCTGATTTGCATTCAGGAGGTCGTCGGTTCGAGCCCGATCAGCTCCACCAATTTTCTTGCGGTGAGCGATTCGGGAGCGGGCCTGTAGCTCAGCTGGTTAGAGCGCATCCCTGATAAGGATGAGGCCGTTGGTTCAAATCCAACCAGGCCCACCAGTCGCGTCCGAGCACAATGAACCGAGTTTCGAACCTGAAGCGCAAGCACGAACGGGTTCGGTGATTTTTGACAACTGAATATCGAAGGGCAATCAAACCACAACACGCATTAAGCGAGCATGTCGTTCGGCCGCAAGGCTCGAGCGGCGGCTCAAACCTTTAGAGCGCCCGGAATTCATTCCGGGTAAATTTTATGGTCAAGCTACTAAGGGCGTACGGGGGATGCCTTGGCGAGAGCAGGCGATGAAGGACGCGGCTAACTGCGAAAAGCCTCGGGGAGCTGTCAGCGAGCTATGATCCGTGGATATCCGAATGGGGAAACCCGACGCGCGTGAACGCGCGTCACCGGCAGTTGAATACATAGGCTGTCGGGGCGAACCCGGGGAAGTGAACCATCTCAGTACCCGGAGGAAGAGAAAACAATAGTGATTCCGCTAGTAGCGGCGAGCGAACGCGGAATAGCCCAAACCGAACAACCCGCAAGGGAAGTTCGGGGTTGTAGGACCACATCATGGGACCTGGGAAGCTAGTCAAACGATTTGGGAAAATCGACCAAAGAAGGTGACAGTCCTGTAGACGAAAGCTGAACAGGCTCAGTGGGATCCTGAGTACCGCGGGACACGAGAAATCCTGTGGGAATCTGCCGGGACCATCCGGTAAGGCTAAATACTCGCTCTCGACCGATAGTGAACTAGTACCGTGAGGGAAAGGTGAAAAGTACCCCTGCTAGGGGAGTTAAAAGTACCTGAAACCGTACGCCTACAAGCAGTGGGAGGGCTATGGCGGCTTCGGCCGCAACGCCTGACCGCGTGCCTTTTGCTTAATGAGCTGGCTAGTTAATCTCAGTGGCAAGGTTAAGCGCAAGCGAGCCGCAGCGAAAGCGAGTCTGAACAGGGCGTTCAGTCGCTGGGATTAGACGCGAAACGGGATGATCTACCCTTGGCCAGGGTGAAAGCTGTGTAACAGCAGCCGGAGGCCCGAACCATTGTCGGTTGAAAACGGCTTGGATGAGCTGAGGGTAGGGGTGAAAGGCTAATCAAATTCCGTGATGGCTCGTTCTCTCCGAAATAGCTTTAGGGCTAGCCTCGCGTGATTCGCAACGGCGGTAGGGCTCTGAATGGACTAGGGGGCTTCCCAGCTTACCGAATCCAATTAAACTTCAAATGCCGTTGACGACAGCGCGGGAGTCAGACTGCGGGGGCTAAGCTTCGTAGTCAAAAGGGAAACAACCCAGATCGCCGGCTAAGGTCCCGAAATCTGTGCTAAGTGGGTAAGGAAGTTGAGTGGCTAGGACAGCCAGGAGGTTGGCTTAGAAGCAGCCATCCTTTAAAGAAAGCGTAATAGCTCACTGGTCAAGCCACTCGGCGCCGAAAATGTAACGGGGCTCAAGCACAGTACCGAAGCCGCGGGTTCTGCAATCTTTCGGGATTGCGGGACGGTAGGAGAGCGTTCTGAAACCGGATGAAGTCGGACCGAAAGGATCGGTGGACGGTTCGGAAGAGACTCTGCCAGCATTAGTAGCGAGAAACCAGGTAAGAACCCTGGTCGCCGAAAGTCTAAGGTTTCCTGAGCAAGGTCAATCCGCTCAGGGTTAGTCGGGACCTAAGGTGAGGCCGAAAGGCGTAGCCGATGGATCCGCGGTTAATATTCCGCGACCGCCTCAATTCTATACCGATGGGGGGACGCAGGAAGCTAAGTGGGACTGTTATTGGATTCAGTTTGGACGTCGTAAGGCGTTTCGTGCAGGCAAATCCGCACGGAAGTTATCGTTGAGGACGTACTCGATCCCGCAAGGGAACAAAGCCACGATGCTACACTGCCAGGAAAATCCTCTAAGGTGAAACGAGGCGCCCGTACCGCAAACGGACACACGTAGACGGGATGAGTATTCTAAGGCGCTCGGGTGATGGGTTGTTCAGGAACTCGGCAAATTAGCTCCGTAACTTCGGGAGAAGGAGCGCCCTCAGCAATGGGGGCCGCAGTGAAAGGGCCCAGGCGACTGTTTAACAAAAACACAGGTCTCTGCAAAGTCTAAAACGACGTATAGGGGCTGACGCCTGCCCGGTGCCGGAAGGTTAAGAGGAGGGGTTAGCTTCGGCGAAGCTCTGAATTGAAGCCCCGGTGAACGGCGGCCGTAACTATAACGGTCCTAAGGTAGCGAAATTCCTTGTCGGGTAAGTTCCGACCTGCACGAATGGCGTAACGATCTGGGCACTGTCTTAACAACCCGCCCGGCGAAGTTGTGGTACCGGTGAAGACGCCGGTTGCCCGCCGCAAGACGGAAAGACCCCGTGCACCTTTACTACAGCTTAGCAGTGAATTATGGGATAGTTTGCGCAGCATAGGTGGGAGGCTTTGATCCCGGGCTTTTGGGCTCGGAGGAGCCATCGGTGAGATACCACCCTGGCTGTTCTGTGATTCTAACCTGCCGCCCTTATCGGGCGGAGGGACACTGCTTGGTGGGTAGTTTGACTGGGGCGGTCGCCTCCCAAAATGTAACGGAGGCGCACGAAGCTTGGCTCAGGCTGTTTGGAAATCAGCCGCAGAGTGCAATGGCATAAGCCAGGTTAACTGCGAGACCTACAAGTCGAGCAGGTGCGAAAGCAGGTCATAGTGATCCGGCGGTCCCGCATGGAAGGGCCGTCGCTCAACGGATAAAAGGTACGCCGGGGATAACAGGCTGATCCAAGCCAAGAGTTCACATCGACGCTTGGGTTTGGCACCTCGATGTCGGCTCATCGCATCCTGGGGGTGAAGAAGCTCCCAAGGGTTAGGCTGTTCGCCTATTAAAGCGGTACGTGAGCTGGGTTCAGAACGTCGCGAGACAGTTCGGTCCCTATCTGCGGTGGGCGGAGGAAACTTGAGGGAGGCTGCCTTTAGTACGAGAGGACCGAGGCGGACGAACCTCTTGTGATCCAGTTGTCACGCCAGTGGCATAGCTGGGTAGCGAAGTTCGGTAGGGATAAGCGCTGAAAGCATATAAGCGCGAAGCTCGGCCCAAGATTAGGTTTCCCAAGCGTAAGCTAAGAAGGGCGCTCATAGACGATGAGCTTGATAGGACGGATGTGTACGCATGGCAACATGTTCAGCTAACCGTTACTAATCGCCCGTTCGGCTTGACCATAAAATTTACCCAGGATGAATTCCGCTCTAAAGAGCGTGATGCGGTTTGTTTCGCCCTTCGATATTCAGTGAATCAAGTTTCGGGTGGCTCTAGCGAGGAGGCCACACCCGTTCCCATCCCGAACACGGTAGTTAAGCTCCTCAGCCCCGATGGTACTGCACGGGCAACTGTGTGGGAGAGTAGGACGCCGCCCGATTTATCTCAAAAAGCCCGGCTCGTTAGAGCCGGGCTTTTCTTTTGATTCCCGCCGCCGCCCCCGCTACTCTGACCTGCCAGGAGAGTCGAGCCGGGCACCACACACTCGGGCGGATCGCTCCCTTGCGGTGACGGCTCGGATCGGAGAACCGCGCCGCGCTTTCCGCTGGTCCGCTAGAAGCCGAACTGCAGGCCGCCGACCGCCCAGGCCTTCGGGGCGAGAAAACCGTCGTCATAGTAGCGCTGGTTGCTGAAATTCTCGACCTTCGCGTAGAAGCGGATACTCTTCGAGTCGGCGTAGGGCAGCGTATAGCTGACTACGACGTCGGACTTGAACGTATTGGGAAACCGGAACAGGCGGGGTGAAGAAAAGAACGTCAACGGATAGTCGCCTGCCCAGAACAGGTCAAACGTCACGTCGAAGCGGTTGCCCAAGCGCTGCGTGCCGGTCAAAGTGAAGACATGATTCGAGACGCCGAGCGTCTTGAAGAAGTTCTCGGCGGCGACCGTCGGCGTTCGCTGCCGTGAGTCGACGTAGGTGTAGGTGCCTGTGAGGTTGAGGCTCGAGGTCGGCGCGGCGGTAGCGCTGATCTCGACTCCGCGCGCTAGGCCCCCCTTGCTGTTGCGGTAGCCTCCGGCGCGTCCCCAAGGGTCGCTTGTCGGATCGATCACGCCAAAGTCGAATGTGATCGATTCTTGCAGGCGTGTGTAGAAATACGTTGCGCTGAGGCGGAGCTTGGAATCGAACAGCCACTGGTCGATCCCGCCGTCGATACCGATCGAGCGTTCCGGTTGCAGCCCAGGGTCGCCCCAAAAGCTGAAAGAGCCGAAGAAGAACGATCCGCCGAAGCGCTCGAAATTTGACGGCGACCGGTAGGCGTTGCCGACGTGGCCGCGGATCTTGGTTCCGCTCTCTCGGAAGAAGTAAGCGAGCGAGGCGTCTCCGGTCCAAGCGGTCTTGGGCGATTCGAATTGTCCCCCGCCGTAAGGGTTGCTGCCGCCGGTGAAGCTCGGCGTGAGCAGGTCGAAACTCTGCATGCGGCCGGATAGGCCAATCTGTAGGCGCCCGTCGGCAGCCCGAATCTGGTCCTGGACGAAGATGGAGTTACTGCGTTGCTGTGCGCGCGTGCTTGCGTTGATGCGCGTCAGCGGGTCGAGGTTCTCGTCACGATTCACGAGGGACTGCTGCTCGCGTTCGAATTCGTAACCGGCCGTCACGAGGTTGTGTGCTCCGACGTAACTGTCGAAGCGAGCCTGGAGGGTGTCGATGCGGCCGTCGAACTGATCGTCGGTGCTGATGCCCGGATCAAACGAAGGGCGCCCGGCGGGGCCGTCTCCAAAGTTCCGATTGGTGTCGACGCCGTGATAGCTGATCCGATACGAGGCGGTCGGCGAGAGCTCGTGGCGCAACGCGAGCATGCCGGCGAAGAACGAAGCCGAGCGGCGGCTGTCGGGATCGTTGTAGGCCGGGATGAACGTGGCCTCCCCTGCGTTGAACGACTCTCCCCGAGCGTACTTGCGAAGCTCGTCGTCGGCGAGCCCGCGCGCCGGAACCGCACCAGCGGACGGATGGTTGACGAGCAGAGCGTCGTCGACCCCCGGGCTGTCGTTGAGGGCGACGAAGCCGTCGCTGCCCCAGCCGCGTCCGCTCAAAGAGATGGCGGGGGTGAAGCTGTAACGTGCGAAGCCGCGTGCGGAGGTGTTGCGCGCCGGGGTAGTCCCGTTGGCGCCTCCGGAGACATTCAGGTGCGTCACTCCGCCGCTGTAGACGAATCGGTCGTCGGCGCCGAGTCCGCCGCCCACTCGCGCTGAGCCGCGAAAGAGACCCAGCCCGCCTCCCTCGCCCTCTAGACTGCCGTGCGTTTTTCCGCCGCCTTGGCTCGAAACGATGTTCATTACGCCGCCGATGGCGTTGCTGCCGTAGAGCGATGAGCTCGGACCGCGGACGACTTCAACACGATCCGTTTCGATCGTCTGCATATCTTGCATGAAACCTGTTCCGTCGGCCTGAGTACCAGCGGCGTCGCGAAAGCGAAGCCCGTCAACGAGCACGGATGTGTCCTGATTTCGCAGCCCGCGAATCTGAATCGTCGTAAAGGTCCCGGGGCCTCCACGTTGTTTGACCCGAACTCCGGGAACCAAGCGGACGGCTTCCGGAATCGAGAATTCGACTCGCCGTTCGATCTCGGCTCCGTCTACAATGTCGCTCGCCTTAGCAATCTCGAACACCGAAACCGGCGTGCTCGAGGCGGTTACGTATACCTGGGTGGTTTCGCCGCTGACAACGAGCGCCAAGTCGAGGCGGATCTCTTCGCCTCGGATTTCAACTCGTTGCGAGACGGTCAGCGCCGCGTCGGAAGCCTCGGCCTCGATGAGATAGGATCCGGCGGCGATTCCTGAAAGCCGATAGGAGCCATCGGCGTCGCTGCGAGAGCTTGCCCGCGCGCCGCTGCCGGTGGAAAAGAGCCGGATTGAGGCGCCTGTGACAGCCGCTCCGGAAGGATCAAGAACTCGACCGGAAACCGCTCCGGCCGTTTGCGCGCGAGCGCTCAAAAGCCCGCCCACAAGAATGAGCGCCGCAGCGCCCGCAAGTTTCATCAGATTCATTCGTTTCCCCGTTTCGGCTTAGATGAAGTCGGCGCAGCACCGCGGCGGCGGAAGGGGAACCGAAGAAAGCTTGTTCGTCGAGGGAGCGAAGGGTTGCGGCCGGACGATCCTCGCGTCCGAGGCAATGAGGAAGCACATCAAAAAAACCCCTGCTCCCGCTGGGAACAAGGGCTGTCTGGGCCATGGGACCCAGACGGCTCCTCCGTAGACCCGCGGAAGGTAAGCGCCTGTTGCTTCGGGTAGGTCTTCTGACTTACGGCTTCCGAAGGACTGTTACATCCTCCGACGTCGCTTTCGGCCTTCCCCGGTCCGATTGGACCGAGTGGCGTTGTCGAAAGCGGCTTACCGATTACAGCGGCGGGACCGCGCCGGAATTTCACCGGACTTCCCTGTTGGGCCCTTAGGGGCGCCCGAAACAGCCTAATTGTCAATTGGACGCTCGGAAGTCGAACGCCCTTGGAGTCAAGAGTAGCGGCGGAGGCGGGACCGCGTCAAGTAGAGCCTGCCCAAGACTGCAGAACGCCCCGGACGCTCGGCAAGCGCGAAAGGCGGGATAAGATTAGTTAGCTTTGTCGGGCGTTCTCTCTTTGGTCGGCACTCCGATCGGCAACCTTGAAGACATTACGCTGCGGGCGTTGCGCACGTTGCGCGAGGCCGATCGCATAGCGTGCGAGGACACGCGGCGGACGCTCAAGCTGCTCTCGCACTTTGAGATCCGCAAGCCTCTGTTGAGCTGCCACGAGCACAACGAGGCCGCTCGAGCTGCTGAGATCGTTGCGCTAATTGAGGCCGGCGAAAAGGTCGCATTGGTTTCCGACGCCGGGATGCCGACGATCTCGGATCCCGGCTATCGCGTCGTCAAGGCGGTGATCGCGGCCGAGCTGCGCGTCGAACCCATCCCGGGGCCGACCGCCGTCGAGACGGCGCTGGCGGCCTCTGGCCTGCCTTCCGATGCCTATTGTTACCGAGGCTTTCTGCCGGCGCGCTCCGGCAAGCGCCGCAAGGAGCTTCAAGCGGCGGCGGACCAGAGCGCTACGCTGGTCTACTACGAGGCGCCACACCGCATCGTCGGTTGCCTCGACGATCTGCGCGCGACGATGGGCGAGCGTCAGGTAGTCGTGGCCCGCGAACTGACAAAAAAGCACGAGGAGTTCTTGCGGGGAACGGTCTCGGAGGTGCTTGGCGTGCTGTCGAGCCGAGCAGAGGTCAAAGGCGAGATCACGCTCCTCGTCGGACGCGCCGATACGAGCTCCGGGGCGATCGAGCCGAATGCAGAAAGCCTAGCGGCCCGCGTCTCCGAGCTAGTCGGTGAAGGGCGCTCGCGCATGGATGCTCTCAAACAAGCGGCCCGCGAGGCCGGGCTACACAAACGCGACGCCTACAGTTTGCTTGAAGGAAACGCCGAGAAGTAGGATGATCGCTTATATGAAGACTTTTCGCTTTCTCGTGATCGCGGCGGCCTCTGTTGCGCTGTCCGCAGGTTCGGGTTCGGCCCAGCCCATCTTTGATGCCGAGTGGACGGCGCTGTTCGACGGCAATGATCTCTCGCAATGGCGCAAAGTCGGAAACGAAAAGTGGGAAGTGATCGACGGCGCAATCTACGGCGAGGGCATCACCCAAAAGTACGGTTATCTAGCCACCAAGAAGACCTACCGCGACTTCGACCTTTCCCTGCGCTTCAAGTGCGAGGCCGACGGGAATTCCGGCGTCTATCTGCACACTGCCTTCGAGGGCGATACGCCGCGGGTCGTCGCCGGACGGCAGGTCGAGATCGATCGCGTGATCGGCCACCACACCGGCGGCGTCTACGGCGACGGCAAGGGATGGGTCGCCTGGCCTGCGCCGCAGCACGAAACCGCGATACGTCCCAACGACTGGAACGACATGCTGATCCAGGTTCACGGCAAGCATTACGTCGTCGAGCTCAATGGCGTTGAGGTGCTCAACTTTACTTATCCCTCGCCCGTAGCGGAGGAAGGCGTCATTGCGCTGCAGCTTCACTCCGGAGGCGAAGGCCGGATGCGCTTCAAGGACATCTACGTCCGGGACCTGACTGCCCGGTGAAGCGAGGGCTTGGGGCCGCGGCGACTCTGGTCGCGCTGAGCGCGGCGGCGCTTTTCTTGATCCGGGCGGTAGCGATGCCGGCTCCCGAGCCCGCGCCGCCATGGCCAGCCTCAGCCAAGCTCGACGCGTTACTCGCGAACGCCATTGAAGAGCGCTCGACGCCCGGAGCAGTGTTGCTGATCGGCCGCGGAGATCGGGTGCTGCATCACAACGCTTACGGCCGTCGCAGTCTCATCCCAGAAGAGTCGCCCGCCAAGCTCGACACCATTTACGACTGCGCCTCGCTGACCAAGGTCGTCGTCACTGCGCCGCTGCTGATGATGCTGGTCGAGGAAGGCAAGCTGCGACTCAACGACCGCGTCTCAGAACATCTGCCGGAGTTCGCTGCGGGCCGACGAATAAGGGTTCGGCAACTGTTGACCCACTATTCGGGGCTCCGTCCCGACCTCGACCTCAAGCCCGTCTGGGAGGGTCGCGAGACGGGAGTCAAGATGGCGTTCGCAGAGAAACCGATCACTCCTCCCGGCTCGCGCTTTGTCTACAGCGACATCAACTACATCCTGCTGGCGGAGATCATTCGCAAGCTCGGCGGGGCTCCGCTCGAAGAGCAGGCGCGGCGGCGGATTCTAGAGCCGCTCGGGATGTTCGAATCAACGTTCGTTCCGCCCGAGGATCTGCGCGGCCGGATCGCCCCGACTGAACGGATCGAGGACGGCACGATCCTGCATGGCGTGGTGCACGACCCGACGACGCGCATGATGGGCGGCATTTCCGGACACGCGGGTCTTTTTTCGACCGCCGCCGATCTGGCGCGCTTCTGCCGCATGATGCTCGCCGGCGGAACGCTGGACGGCGTACGCGTCTTGAGCCCGCTAACGGTAGCGCAGATGACGACCTCGCACGCGCCGCCGAAGTTGCCGGCGCGCGGGCTCGGTTGGGATATCGACTCGCCCTACGCCTCGCCGCGCGGAGACCTGTTTCCGCGTGGGTCTTTCGGCCACACCGGCTACACCGGGCCGTCGCTTTGGCTCGATCCGTTGACAAAGACCTACGTGGTGCTGATGAGCAACCGCGTGCATCCGACGGTCGCGTCGTCGGTGGTTTCGTTGCGCAGCCGGGTCGCTTCCGTGGTCGCCGCTTCTCTGACCGATCTCGACCCCGACGCAGCCCGCCGGGCTGTATCGGCCGGAGCGCTTACCTCCCTGAGCGCACGCATCGCGCGCAACGGCGAAACGAAAACTGGCCTCGATCGCCTGGTCGAGCAAGACTTCGCGCCGTTGCGCGGTAAACGCATCGGCTTAATCACCAACCACTCCGGGCTCGATCGCGAGGGGCGTCGCGGCGTCGACCTGTTTGCCGCAGCGGACGGCGTTGAACTGGCGGCGATCTTCTCCCCCGAGCACGGCTTTGCCGGCGCGCTCGACCAGGAGCAGGTCGACGACAGCCGCGACGCTAAGACCGGCATCATCGTCCACAGCCTCTATCAGCCTGGCCGGCGCCGGCCGACAGCCGAGTCGCTCCAAGGGCTCGACGCGCTGGTCTTCGATATTCAAGACGCCGGGGTCCGTTTTTACACCTACGCAACGACGATGGCCTATGCCATGGAAGAAGCCGCGCGGGCGGACGTCGAGTTTTGGGTGCTCGACCGTCCGAATCCGATCAACGGCGTCGATGTCGGGGGGCCGATGCTCGACGCCGATCGCCGCTCCTTCCTTGCCTATGCGCCGATGCCGGTGCGGCATGGGATGACGATCGGCGAGTTGGCGTCGTTCTTCAACGAAGAAGCAGCGATCGGGGTTCGGCTGCATGTCGTCGAGATGGACGATTGGCGTCGCAAGGACTTCTTCGATGAGACAGGGGGTGCCTGGGTGAACCCGTCGCCCAACCTTCGTACGCTTTCTCAAGCGCTGCTGTATCCCGGTGTGGCCTTGCTCGAAGGTCTCTCCAACTGGTCTGTCGGGCGCGGGACCGAAACGCCGTTCGAGATCGTGGGCGCGGATTGGCTCGATGCACGTCGGATCGCGGCGGAACTTAACGGCGCCGGATTGGCTGGCGTGCGCTTCTATCCCACGACGACAAGACCAACTTCATCACACTCTGCAGGCAAGGCGATCCAGGCCGTCCAGATCGTAGTGACTGACAGGAACCGTGTACGGCCGATGCGGGTAGGACTCCAGATCGCTTCAGTTGCGATGGGACTCCACGCCGAAAATATCGACCTAAACGAGACGATCCGGCTCATCGGCGACGCCGAGACTCTCGACGAGCTACGCGCCGGAGAGGACCCTGCTGCGATCTGGGAGCGCTGGGAGTTTGAGAAGAGAGGGTTCTTGGAGCGGCGCTCGAAATACCTGCTGTACTAGGCCGGGCTGAGCAGGGCTTGTCCTACCCCTTCAAGACATCCGGGCGTGTGATTAGCGCTTTGCGGATGATCGCCAGCACTTCCTCCCGCTCCTCGCCCTCGAGCCGAAGTCTCGGCGGGCGCGTCGTCTCCGAACCCAGTCCGGTCTCCGCCGTGGCCAACTTGATGCATTGCACCAGCTTGACGCGTGTATCGAGATGCAGCAGCGGCGTGTACCAGCGATAGACTTCGAGCGCTTCCTCGTGCCTGCCGCTGGTCGCCAGATCCCACAAGATGCGGTTCTCGCGCGGAAAGGCGTTGACTAGCCCCGAGACCCAGCCGCAGGCCCCGAGCAAGACGCTCTCGAGCACGAGATCGTCTACGCCCCCGAATAGCAGATAGCGGTCGCCGACCGTATTGTGAAGGTCGGTCAGGCGGTGGATTCGTTCCGAGGACTCCTTGATCGCGACCAGCGTCGGCTCGTCGGCGAGTTCGGCGAACATCTCCGGGGTGATGTCGACGCCGTAGGCGACCGGGTTGTTGTAGCACATCACCGGCAGGGCGCTGGCCCGCGCCACCGTTCGGAAGTGGGCAATCGTTTCACGCGGATCCGACTTGTAGATCATCGCGGGAAGCACCATCAGACCGTCGGCGCCGAGCTTCTCGGCGTCAGCCGCGAATCGAGACGCCAGCGCGGTCGTACACTCGGCGACGCCGCTCAGAACCGGAACGCGGCCCGCCACGTGTTTCACCGTCGCGTCGAGTACCCGCCTCTTCTCCTCGGCTTCGAGCGCGCAGTTCTCGCCGACGCTGCCGAGCATGATCAGCCCGTCGACGCCTTCCTCGATCATCTTGTCGAGGTGGGTCAACGTCGCTTCGATGTTAAGAGAGTAGTCTTCGTGGAATTGCGTCGTTGCGGCAGGGTAAACCCCCTGCCAGTTCGGTTTCTCGCTCATGGTTTAACGCCTCGGCTTGCCCGCGTTCAGAGATTGTCTCACGGCGCGGTCTCTGGGCGAAGCGAGTCGAGGAATTCGGCGGGAGGCACGCAGCCGGCGCGTGGCTGCTAGGAGCCGGCTCTGCCGGTCAGCGTTTGGATCGCGGCGACTAGCGGTACCGCCAGCGTGAGCATCATCATCGCGCTGCCCGAGATCATTGCCCACACGGCGAACGGAGTTCCGGGCAGCTCGATGCCGGTCTGGCGATTCTTGCTGAAGATGACTCCCGCGACAACTACCGGGGAGACGCCCAACAGGAGCGAGATCCCTGCCATCGCCTGAATGATCGCCAGGAGCGTCAATGGGCTCACGATCCAGACAACTACGTAGACGAGACAGATGATCGCGTCGAATACGGCCAATCCGGCTGCTGCCAGAATGATGGGCGGCATGGCGTCGGACTGCGCGTCGCCGCCAACGGGTTTTTGTCGCGCGTCCTTCTCGGGCGTCGGAGGCGGCGCGCCCGTTTCCGACTCTGGGTGCTGTAGGTCAGCTTCCAAAGCCTCAAGGAGTTCGGTTGGGTTCTGGGCCATCCACCGTAATTATGCCCTAGAAAGGCCATTGGGACGAGCCCTGTAAGGTTAGATATCGCCGATATTAAGGCCTTGCCTTAGACCGTCCGTTGACTCGCGATTACCGGTTTGCGCGTGAGGTTGATTTGGTAAGCTGGCGCTATCGGTTGGCCTTCGCCGGAAGCCTTTTCCATGAACACAGAAACGCCTGTCCCGTCGGGGGGCTCCCTCGGCCTGCAACTGCTGCGCCAATTGTTGGGCGGGGCTCTGATGGGTCTAGCGAATCTCGTCCCCGGAATCTCGGGTGGCACGATGCTGCTGGCGGTGGGAGTCTACCCGCAATTCGTCAACGGCATTGCTGAAGTCACGACGCTCCGTTTTCATTCCCGAACGATCTTGACCCTGGGAGTGATTGCAGGAGCGGCGGCGCTCGCGATACTGCTCTTTGCCGGGACGATCAAGGGCCTCGTCGTCGACGCGCGCTGGGCTATGTACAGCCTTTTCATCGGCTTGACCCTCGGGGGCGTGCCGGTGGTTTGGAAGCTGCTGCGTCCGCTGACCAACGCCGCAAAGTTCGGCTGTGTTGGGGCAGTGGCGGCGATGGCATTGATGGCGCAAGCGCAGCCGGGAGCTGCCGGCGACGGGGGCCGCTCTTACCTGTTGCTGTTCGTTGCCGGACTGGCCGGCGCGTCGGCAATGATCTTGCCCGGCGTCTCGGGCGGATACTTGCTGCTGCTGCTTGGACAGTACATCCCTATCCTGAGCGCGATCGACCAAGCAAAGACGGCGCTAGCCGCAGCCGGGGGGCCTGACTGGGCGACGATCTTCGATGCCATCCACGTCTTCTTGCCGGTGGGGTTGGGAGTAGCCGCGGGCGTTGTCGGCGCGAGCAACCTGATCCGCATCCTGCTGGCACGCTACGAAAAGGCCACGCTGGGCGTTCTGCTGGGGCTCTTGCTCGGAGCTGTGCTTGGGTTGTGGCCGTTCCAGCAGGGCGTCGCGCCGCAGCCGGGCGACATCGTCAAGGGTCGCGTGATGACAGCCGAAACGATCGCTGAGCTTGATGCCGACGACTACCCTCTGGAACGCTTCGATCCGAGCGGCGGTCAGATTGCCGGCTCATTGGGATTGATCGTGCTCGGACTGGCCGTTACCCAAGGCGTCTCCGCGCTGGGACGGGTCGGCGGTGGAGACGGGTCCGGCTAGTCGTCGCTTCCGCCGAGCAGGCCGGCACGCATCAAGAAGTAAAGCAGCGTAAGCAGCGAGCTCACCGCGGCGGCGACATAGGTCAAGGCGGCCGCGTTCAAGACGCGATCCATCCCCGCCCGCTCGTTCGCGCTGATGATGCCGTCCTCCACTACGAGCTGCTTGGCGCGGGCGGTGGCGTCGAACTCTACCGGCAACGTCACAATCTGGAACAGCAGCACCGCCGAGAACAGCACCGCGCCGATCATTACCATGTTTTGCGAGGCCATGAACAGGCCGATCATCATCACGAAGTAGCCGATCGACGAGCCGATGTTGGCCGTCGGCACCAGCGCTGATCGCACCCACAGCGGAGAGTAGTTTGCCGCGTGTTGGACAGCGTGGCCGGCTTCATGCGTCGCGACGCCGATGGCGGCGATCGAGGTCGAGTCGTGCACCTGTTGCGACAGCGCCAAGCTGCGCGTCGCCGGGTTGTAGTGGTCCGAGAGCAAGCCGTGGGAGCGTCCGATCTTGACATCGAGCAGGCCTTGACGATCGAGCATGATGCGGGCGGCCTGGGCGCCGGTCAACCGGCGCGACGACGGCACCTTCGAGTACTTCTTGAAGGCCGACTTAGTGCGGAAGCTGGCCCACATCGACAAGGCCAGACCCGGCAACATGAACAGTAGGTACATCGGATCGAAAAACATCTCTCGCATTCCTCCCGCGCGTCTTGCCGCCCAAAACGCCCTTGTACCTAATTATACGGACGCCGCGAACGTTCGTTTCCTGCTTCCTTCTACAATGGGAGCTTCGATTTCTTTCGGGAGGAAGCAACGATTTCGATGAAGCTCCAGAACAAAGTCGCCTTGGTCACCGGCGGCGGCACGGGCATGGGCCGAGCGATCTGCAAGCTGTTCGCGTCCGAGGGCGCCAAGGTGGTGGTGAACTATCGGGCCTCGCGCGAAGCGGCAGAGGAGGTCGTCTCCTCCATCACGAGCGCGGGCGGCGAGGCGATTCCGATTGCCACTGATGTTTCCGACGAAGCGCAGGTCCGCGCCATGATTGAACAGATCGACCAGCGTTGGGGGCGTCTCGACGTGCTGGTCAACAACGCCGGCTGGAGCAAGCTCACGCCGCACGACAAGCTCGACGAGCTCAGCGATGAGATTTGGGATCGAACGCTCAACGTCAACCTGCGCGGGCCGTTCTATTGCACGCGCCAGGCGGTTCCGCTGATGCGCAAGAGCGGCGGTGGAGCGATCGTCAACAACTCCTCTGCTTCGGCATGGCACGCCGCCGGAAGCTCGATCGTCTACTCTGCCTCGAAGGCGGCGCTGGTCAACATGACGCGCTCGCTGGCGCGGGTGCTGGCGCCTGAGATTCGCGTTAACGGCTTCGCTCCGGGATTGGTCGAGACGGAATTCGCGGGCTGGCCCCAGGAGAGATTCGAGCAGGCGCGGCGCACGAATCTGCTTGGCAAGCTGGTTGATGCTGAAGAGATTGCGAGGACGGCGCTGTTCCTGGCCGTCGATGCGACGGGCACCATCGGCGAGACGATCTTGGTCGACGGCGGCCGAACTTGGCTGGGTGGGAAGCGGTAGCCGAGCTACTCGCCCGAGCTGCGTCCCTCGTCCACCAGCGGAACCGACAGCGCCGGCTCAAATAGCCCGAAGGTAAACACGTCCGTCTTGGAGACGATCGTCACGTATTGCTTGCCGCCGACCCCGTAACTGATCGGCGAGGCGAACAGCGGCTGCCCCAAGTTGTAGTGCCAGAGGTGCTTGCCGTCGCGAGCGTCGAGGGCGACCAAATGCATGTCGTCGTCTCCGAAGAAAACGAGACCTCCGGCGGTTGAGACCGTGCCGGCCCAGGCCGTGTTCGGCCCTGTCATCGGGTATTCCCAGACGCGCCTTCCGGTCGCGGGCTCAAGGGCGCGAACCAGAAAACGGCCGTCGTGGTTGGGCGGTTTCTCGCCTCCCGTTCCGGCAAAGCCTGACTTCGGCACCGGCTCCTTCGACGAGCTGGTGTAGATGTCGCAAGCCTCAAGAACAACCACGTGCAGCAATCCCGTCTCGGGATTGAGCGACGGCGACATCCAATTTGCCGCCCCTCGCACCGTCGGACAGGTAAGCTGTCCCTCGGGCTTCGGCTCCATGCCCGGAACGAGAATCGGACGGCCGCTCTCATCGATTCCCGTCGCCCAGGTGAGCTTGTCGACGAACGGCGTGGCCATCAGGAACTTGCCGGTCTTTCGATCGAGCAGGTAGTAGAAGCCATTTCGGTTCGCCTGCGCCACGACCTTACGCTTCTCGCCTTCGAATTCAACCTCGAGCAGCAATGGCGCTTCCTGCGCGTCCCAGTCCCAAACGTCGTGCGGGGTGAACTGGAAGTACCACTGCATCTCGCCGCTGTCGAGATCGATCGCCAGCACCGAGTCCGAATACAAGTTGTCGCCGGGACGGTCGCCGCCGTAGAAATCGGGCCACGGATTTCCCGTCGGCCAGAACATCCAGTTGAGCTCGGGATCGTAGGTGCCCGGCATCCAGGTGCCCGCGCCGCCCCAGGGCAGCGTCTTGGGGCCCCAGGTCTCCGATCCAGGCTCGCCCGCCGCAGGTACCGTCCAGAGCTTCCAGAGTTCTTCGCCTGTCGACGCAGAATAGGCCGAGAGGAAACCTCGGATGCCCGAGTCTCCGCCCGAGACGCCGACGATCACACGGTCTTTGATCGCCACCGGAGCGACGGTGCAATGGTAGCCGTCCTCGGGGTCTGCGTAGGGGGCGTCCCAAACGACCGCGCCGCTGAGGCGATGGAGGGCCACGAGATGGCAGTCCGAGGTCACAAAGAAAACGTGGTCGCCGAGAATACCGGCCCCGCGATTCTTGCGCTGCAGTTCGACGCCCTCTTGGCGGTAGCGCCAGACCAAACGCCCGGTGCGCGCGTCGAGCGCATACACCTCGTTCGAGTTCGTCACATACATGATCCCGTCGTAGACGATCGGGTAGGAGCTCAGCGAGCCTTCCGTATCGATGTGATAGGTCCACTTGGGGACGACCGAGGCGACGTTCTCGCGCGTGATTTGATCGAGCGGGCTGTGGCGAAGGGCCGAGTAGTCGCCCATGAAGGTCAGCCAGTTCTCGCCCGGTCCGGCGAGAATGTCTTCATAGCTGACTTGAGCGAAGGTTGAAGCCGCGAATAGAGCGGCCGCCGCCAGACGGGTAAAGAATCGCAACGCTGACACCTCTAGTTAGTTGCCTTGGGATGAATCGACGGAGTCGCGCACGGATTGGCGGCTCAAGAAGGCGAGTAGGTCCTCGGTTTCTGTGTCGTTGAGCCGCTCGGCGTAGTCAGCCGGCATCCAGGACTCCTTGTTGAAGACGACCTGATTCAAGTCGCGCTTGTCGAAGAGATGCAGCTTTCCGGACGTGTCGATCATCTGAAGCGAGTAGTTGCTGTTGTTCTTGGCTACGCCGCGCACTTCTTCGCCGCTCTTGGTGGTCACGGTGACGGGAGCGAACCCGAGGCTGAAGCGCTTGTTCGGTTCGATCAAGGCCTCGCGAAGGGCGGCGAAGTTGTTGTTTGCTCCGGCATTGGTCAGGTCGGGACCGAGCGAGCCTCCTTGGCCGCGAATCATGTGGCACTTGGTGCAACCGCCTTTGCCGTGGAAGATCTCGCCGCCGGCGTCGGCGTCGCCGGGGACGATTTGGCGAAAGGCCGGTTCGCTCAGGTTGCGGATGAAGGAGGTGATTTGCCAGACCTGGTGCTCGGGCAGCGGCGACGGCGGCATGTCGCTGCCGGCGATGCCGTTCTTGATCGAGTTAAACAGGTTCTCGTTGCTCGAACGGCGAACGTTGCGCCCGTGGATCAGGTTTGGTCCGCGGCCGCCCTCGCCGCGTACGCCGTGGCAGCCTGAGCAAACGAGCACGTAGAGTTCGCGGCCGGCGTCGATGGCTTCGTGCTTGCCGATGTAGGCTTCGCCCGGTGCCGCCTTGGCGCCGGCAGCCTGGCCTTCCTCGGCGTGTTGCGCCGGCAGTACCCAAGCGGCGCAGACCAGCAAGGTCAGAGTTCGGACCACAGTAAGACGCATCGACATAATTATACGGGGAGACGAGCAGGGCCTCGGCGGGGGCCAGCTTAAGAGAGTCCGCTACGCATCGTCCAACTCCAAATCGGGAAACCACAACCGTCGCGCCGTCTCTCCGAGCACGGCGCGACGCTGCCCATCGCTTAGCGGCAGATCCTCCCGATAGATCCGTACGTGCTCCTCGTAGGTCAGCCTCGGCGAGTAGCGTTCGAGCGGAAAGTGCGCGCCCCAGGCGCAACGCTCCGCTCCGAAAAGCTCAATCACTTGCATAATCGCTGAGTGAAACGACCGGCAAGGGTATCCGTCAGCGCAACCCTCCGGGCCGTTGCCAATGCATGAGAGTTTGGTCGCCAGGTTCTTGTGCTTCGATAGACGGGCCAGCGCGGCAAGCGTGTCGTCCACATCCGGACCGGTCTGGAGGCCGAGGCTGTGGTCGAGCGCGACCGCCAAGCTCGGAAACTCCGCCAGCAGTCGATCCGCCTCGTCAGCGTGTTCGGCCCGGGTCAGCAGATTGATCACGACGCCGTTGTCGGCTGCTGTCGCCCATAGAGCGCGAACGCCGGGATGATCCAGCCGTCCGTCGCTCGCGGGGACGCTGCGCATACCGCGAATTCCGAACTCACGCACAAACTGGGCGAGCAGCAGCGGAGAGTGGCGGTCGTCTGGATCGAGCGTGATCACGCCTGCCAAGAAGTCCGGGTTCGCTTTGGACGCGTCGCAAATGTAGCGGTTGTCGAACCGGTAGAACCCGCCGACCTGGATCGCGCAGGCCACCTGCACACCCGCTGCTTTTGCTTCGCGGCGCAGGTGCTCAAGCGTGCCCGTTCCCTTCGGCGGCCGACTCGGGTTCGGACGCGGGGGGTAGCGTTGCTCGTCCTCAGAGAACAGATGGGCGTGGGTATCGATGATCAGCACGGCCGCGTCTACAGCTCCGGAACAGGGAAGAGCAAGCCGCCGAAGAGCAGATAGGCGATCAACAGGGTCCACGCCACGTTGATTGCTTGCGCCGCCAAGAAAGCGATGGCTGGCCGCCCCTCGTCCATTGCAACCAGGTCGCGGAAGCGCGTCTCCAGGCCGATACAGACGAATGCCATCGCGAACCATGTCGTCCGTAGCCCCTTAACCAAGCCCTTGGTCTCAGCCACCGTGTCGGCGTTCAAGGCAAACGAAAAGACAAGCGAGGCGATCATGAAGCCGAGCACGAACTTCGGGAAGCGGTCCCAGATGATTCGCGCGCTCGGCTTCTCTCCGGTTTGCGAGCTGCCGCGCAAGGTCCACCACACCGACAGCCCGAATGCTGCTAGGCCCAACATGGCGTTCTGCGAGAACTTGACGATCACGGCGGCGTTCATCGCCGCTTCGCCCGCAATCTCTCCAGCGGCGACGACCGCGCCCGAGGTATCGATCGTGCCGCCCATCCAGGCGCCGCCGACGATGTCGGGAATCCCCAGAGCCTTGACCGCCCAGGGCATCACGATCATCATCGGAGCGGCGACGATCAGGACGAGCGAAGTCACGTAGGAGAGTTTCTTGCGATCGCCCTGGATGGCCCCGCAAGCGGCGATCGCCGCGGAAACTCCGCAGATCGCCACGGCGGTCGAGAGCATCACCGCGAGCTCGTCGTCGACGCGCAGCTTCTGCGAGATCCAGAAGCATGCGTACCAGACGACTAGGATTACCGCCGCTGCCTGCAGCACGCCTAGAGCGCCGGCCCGCATGATCTCATCGAAGAGGATGTTGGAGCCGAGAATCACAAGTCCAATCTTGATGTAGTACTCGGTACGCACCCCGGCGCTGATCCACTTCGGAACCGTGCCGAAGTTGCTGATCGCCAACCCCAGCAGCAGCGCGAAGAGTACGTAGCTGAGCCCCCAGTACTTAATCGTCGCGTTGCCTGCCGCCCATTGCGACGCCCAAGCCAGAACGTAAACTGCCGGGAAGGCCGCCAGGTAACTTGCCGCGCGGCCGCCCATCAGCACGATGCCGGGCAAAGACACTGCCAGGAATAGAGCGGCCAGCAATAGTGAGTTGTGTATGTTCCCGTGCGCGAAGGCCTTTAGCGGTTCTTCAGCGGTCCATCCGAACCCGGGCAGATCGGGTCGTACGCCGACGAGCGCAAGCAGCAGAAATGCGAAGCCGATCCAGACCGAAACCCAGTCTTCGGACGAGAGCAAAGGGGAGCGTTGGGAGGTTGATGACATGGCGGGGTTAGGCAGCGCTGACACAGCATACCACTGCGCCTTCGGGGGCCCTCAAACAACGCTCCGAAACACGTTTTAGGCTGTCGATTTTTCTTGACAAGATGGGGGCTACAGGAGCATATTAATTACAGACGGAGCAAAGAAAAAAGGCCCTCGAAAAAGCCGCTCCGCTGGAGGCTTCAAGGGGCCGAAAGGAGGATGGTTGGAAGAACCGCCGGTCGACTTTCGGTGGTCGCAAAGAGAATGGCTGCTCGTATCCCTTGATAGTGCTGTAAGGCAATGCAGATAGGGTGATGAGCGCGGCAGGAAATCAAAATCCCGACTCCGAGTGAGGGGCCGGATGGGGGCAAAAAGCCCCGCATGATTGTCGTCTAAAAGCCGTAACTCTTTGCGACCGCCTTTTCCCGTTTATTAGGCTCTTATTCCTCCTTCCATCGACTATCTTTACCGGCGGAACTCAGTGACCGCCGAGATCCCCTACCAAGCCGCAACCTGACCGTCCTTGCGGGGATCGGTTCCGCCGATCAAAACTCCGCGTTCCCAATCGATCTCGATCGCCTGATAGCCGCCGAAAGACCCTGGGTCGGAGATGATCTGGTGGCCGAGCATATCAAGCTCGCGGATTACGGTTGCGCTGATTCCGGACTCGAGCGCGACGCCGGCTGGGCTGTGACGCAGACGCGATGCCTCGCCCGCCTCTTGCACGTTCATGCCGAAGTCGATGCGGTTGATCATCATTTGTACGTGCCCCTGGGGCTGCATGTCGCCGCCCATCACGCCGAACGACATCCAGGGCTTACCGTCCTTGAAGGCCATGGCGGGAATAAGCGTGTGGTAGGGGCGCTTGCGTGGGGCGATCTGGTTTGGGTGGCCCTCCTTGAGCGTGAAGAGCGCGCCGCGGTTCTGCAGCAACACGCCTGTTCCGGGGACGACGATGCCGGAACCGAAGCCATAGAAAAGACTGTTGATGAACGAGACAGCGTTGCGATCCTTGTCGACGACAGTGAGGTAGACTGTGTCGCCGTGCTCGGGTACGCCAGTCTTCACTTCGGCGGCGGCCTTGCGGAGATCGATCCTGGCGCGCTGCTGCTCGGCATAGCTTTTCGAGACGATGCGATCAATTGGCAGCTCGCTCTTCTCGGGATCGGCGAGCCACGCGCCCAAGTCAGCGAAGGCAAGCTTTGTGGCCTCTGTAAGCACGTGCAGGTATTCGGTTGAACCCGGGCCCATCGATCGCAGATCGTAGCCTTCGAGGATGTTGAGCATCTGGAGCGCCGCCATGCCTTGCCCGTTGGGGGGCAGCTCGAAGATCTCGTAGCCGCGATAGGTGGTCGAGATCGGTTCGATCCAGTCGGAATGCTGGAAGGCGAGGTCGTCGGCTGAAACAGGCCAATCGAGTTCGTTGAGTCGCTCGACCATCTTGCGTCCAAACTCGCCCTTGTAGAAAGCGTCACGGCCGCCCTGGGCGATCTGACGGTAAGTCTTCGCAAGATCGGGATTGCGGAACACGTCGCCGTGACGGTAGGGCTCACCGTCATGGAGATAGACGCGGCGGAATTCGGGATCGGTTGTTTTCGGTCCAAAGCGCTCCCAATCCGTCCCGATGATCTCCGAGACCGGAAAACCCTGTTCGGCGTACTCGATGGCGGGAGCGAGAGCCTGAGCCAGAGTCATCGTGCCGTGCTTCTCGAGCACGGTCGCCCAGCCGTCGACTGCCCCTGGGATGCTGACAGAGAACGCTCCGAAGATCGGAATCTCCTCAAGCTCTCTCTCTTTGAAAAAGGCAGGAGTAGCAGCGGCGGGCGAAAAGCCGCTGGCGTTGAGCGCGATGGTCTCGCCCGTCTTCGCCACGTAGGCTAAGGCGAATACATCGCCGCCGGGGCCCGTCATCATTGGCTCGACAACAGCCAGCACGGCCGCGGTCGCTACGGCCGCGTCGAAGGCGTTGCCGCCCTGTTGCAGGATGCGTAGCCCGGCCTGGGCCGCTAGCGGCTGTGAAGCGGCAACCATGCCATTACGCCCGAGCACCGCAGAGCGGCCCGCGGATGCCTGGCCGCCCGGCCGGTCCGCGGCCAGGGCCACGGCGGCTCCGGCGAGGCCCAGGAGGAAAAACTTCGAGGCGACCGAAAACTCGACGAGCATAGGCAGATTCTACACCGGCGGCAAGACCGATATACTGAGAGCCGCTTTGGGAGACAGCAAATGATCAAACGGCTCGTTGTACTGCTCGCTCTTTCTTCGCTCGGCCTCTTCGCCGCCGACACGCTCGACATCTACTGGATCGACGTCGAGGGCGGCGCCGCAACATTGATCGTCACCCCCGAGGGAGAGACGGTCTTGATGGACGCCGGCTGGGCTGGCCGAGGCGACCGCGACCCCAAACGCATCGAGCACGTTCTCAAGCACGAGGCCAAGGCCGAGAAGCTCAACTACTTCATCACCTCGCACTTCCACCTCGATCACGTCGGCGGCGTTCCTGGGTTGGCGAAGCTTGTTGAGATCGACAAGTTCGTCGACCACGGCGACAGCGTTGAGATCGACTGGGACGAGCGTGCGGCCGGGCTCTGGAAGGGGTACCTCAGCGCCGCCGAAGGCAAGCGGATGCAGGTGAAGCCTGGCGACAAGCTGCCGCTCAAGAGCGCCGACTTCCTCTTCGTGGCGGCACGCAGCAAGTTTGTTGAACAGCCGCTGCCGGGCGGCGGGCCGAACCCTCATTGCAAAGACATCGTCAAGAAAGAAGTCGACGAGGGCGAGAACGGCAAGAGCGTCGGCTTTCTGGTCCGCGTCGGCGACTTTGAGTTTCTCGACCTGGGCGATCTTACCTGGAATTTTGAGCTCGAAATTGCCTGCCCCGTGAATCTGATCGGCGAAGTCGATCTCTACCAGACGACGCACCACGGCATGGACATGTCCGGCGCGGCACAACACATCCATGCCCTGAGCCCGACGGTCGCTGTGATGAACAACGGCCACCGAAAGGGCGGCACGCCGGTCTTCTACGATGTGCTGAAGAGTTCGCCGGGCATTCAAGATATTTGGCAGTCGCATCGCGCGCTGCAGACTGACGCGGCGCACAACACATCAGAAGAGAAGATCGCCAACCTAGTCGCAACCGACAGTTGCCAAGGCCACTGGATCAAGGCTTCTGTAAGTCCAGACGGAAGCTACACGATCACCAACTCGCGCAACGGTTTCTCGAAAAGCTACCAGCCGAAGTGATCGAGCCGGAACGCATCGCCCTCTACGGGACGTTGATGCGTTCGTTCGGCCGGCAAGCGCGGCTCGGCGTAGCGCGGATGTTGCGCTTCGAGCGGCGCTGTGTGATCCGAGGGTTGCTCTTCGACCTCGGACCCTACCCGGGCTTGATCGCGGGGCAAGGACGCGTCGAGGCCGAGCTGTACCGCGTGCGAGACTCCGCGGCGCTCAAAGTCCTCGACGAGTTCGAGGGATCGGCGCCTCCCTTTGGCCCGCGAGCGTTGTTCGTACGACGACGCGTGCGCCTGCTTGAGCCGCGCGTAGAAGCTTGGGCGTACTTCTTCAACCGGTCGGCGCGAGGGGCCGCGCGAATCTTCTCTGGCAGCTACCAGCATGCCGTGTTTGAAGGAAGCGTCGGACCGCCGCGCGTCTAGAGTCGGCGCAGGTGGAAGCCGCCGTCGACGTCGAGCACTTGTCCTGTGGAATAGTCGAGCAGCCCGTCCGCGATCGCGCGCACCGCCTTCGCGATGTCGGCGGTCGTGCCTAGCCGTCCCTGCGGCAACAGCCCCTCCTCAGCGAGCTTCTCGTATTTGCCGCGCACCTTGGCGATCATGTCGGTCTGGATGATGCCGGGACGAATCTCGAATACTCCGACGCCTTCACCCGCCAGGCGATCGGCGAAGAGCTGTACGGTCATGCTCAAGCCGGCTTTCGACACGCAGTACTCGCCGCGGTTTGTCGACGACGTGTAGGAGGAAATCGATGTGACAAAGACGATCCGCCCCGAGCCTTGCTCGCGCATGGTTCGCGCGGCGGCTTGGGTCAAAAAGTAAGGCCCCTTGAGGTTCGTGTTGAGCACCTCATCGAAGCTCTCCTCGGAGGCGTCGAGCAGATCAAGTCGCTCGCGCGGCGCGATGCCCGCGTTGTTCACCAGCAAATCGAGCTGACCGAATTTGTCATTACAGAAGGCCAACAGCGCGGAGCGATCCTCGCTCGACGAGATGTCGCATCGGAATATCTCGCAGCCCGTCTGATCAGCGAGTTCGCGAGCGGCTTGCTGGCTGCCGCGATAGGTGGCGACAAGAGCGTGGTCGCGCGCAAGCTCTTCGGCTACGCCGCGGCCTATGCCTCGGCTGGCGCCGGTGACGACGGCTACGGGACGTTTGCTCGATTCGCTCATGATGTCGCCTCGGCGGCCTGCAACGCACGATCGATAGCCGCCGCCACGTCGCCTTCTGAAAAGCGCTCGATCAATCGCTCGCTGCCGACCACGATAGTCGGGGTCTTCTCGACGCCTGCCTGTTCGCCCTCGGCAAAGTCATTGCGAACCGCGTCCAGGAAGACCGGATTCCGTAGAGACTCAACCGCCTCTTCCTCGTCGTACCCGGCACGTAGCGCGAAGTCAGAGATGCGCTCGGGCAGATTCTCGGCGCTGATATTCGCTTGCTCGGCGTAGAGATAGCGCCGAAAAGCGACGCCGGACTCTGCACGATGGGCAGCGAATAGACGGGCCGCGATCGCCGCCGGCTCTGCCCAGCGATGCTTCGCTAGAGGAAAATCGCGAGTCTCGAAAGCGACCCGACCGCCGTAGTGGGGCAGCAGGCGCTCGTCGAGCATCCGCCTCCAAGCCGCGCAGTCGGGGCACTGCAGGTCTTCAAAGGCGACAACGCGTACGACGGAGTCGACGAGGCCTTCTGCGGGAAGATGGGCGGCTTGCATGGAGCGTGAACGGCTGGCGGCCTGCGGGCGAAGTATCTATGATACTTCGAGCCGCCATGCTCAACCGTCGCCAAGCTCTTGCAACAGCATCAATGGGGCCGTTCTTCGCGTTTCCAGCCACACAGCGCGCCAATCTACTGTTCATTTGCTCGGACCAGCACCAAACCGCCGCCTCGGGCTGCTACGGCCACACAGAGGTGAAGACGCCGCATATCGATGAGATTGCCGCGGACGGGGTTCGCTTCGAGCGCGCCTACTGCCAGTCGCCGGTGTGCGTGCCTTCGCGGGGATCGATCGTCACCGGCGTCTATCCTCACAAGCATGGCGCGCGAATCCTGCAGGATCCCCTACCGGCCAGGGCGCGCACCGTGGCGCACTATTACAAAGACCACGGCTACGCCACCGCCGCTATCGGCAAGATGCACTTTGTCGACGAGGCACAGCGTCACGGATTCGACCACCGCGTCTATGCCGCGGATCACAATAAGCGGTTTACTCAGGCTGAGCTCGATGCGTTCCGCACCGATCAGGGCGGAGCAGGCGGCGTCGACGGACGCGCTTCTGCGATGCCGGAGCGACTCTTCCGCGACACCTTCTACGCGGAAGAGACAATTCGTTTCCTGCTGGAGAACAAAGACCGACCCTTCTGCGTGTGGGCGTCGTTTTTCATGCCGCACACCCCGCTCGTACCGGCCAAGAGCTACTGGGATCTCTACGACCCCGCAGAGCTCTCGCTGCCGAAGCGCTTGGGAACCGAGCTCGAAGGCGGCTTCAACGGGCACCTCGTGCGTGCTAAGGAGCGCGGATGGTATCAACAGACAGACGATCAACTGCGTCGCTCCCTCGCCGGTTACTACGGCAACGTCAGCCAAATGGACGCCAACGTTGGGCGCGTCTTCGATACGCTGCGCGAGCTGGGCCTCGACGAGAACACCGTGGTGGTCTACACCTCCGACCATGGGGAGATGGCCGGCGCGCACCGAATGTGGACCAAACACAACATGTACGAGCAGAGCGTGAACGTTCCTTTGGTCATCCGCATGCCTGAGCGCATCGAGGCCGGTACGACGCGAAAAGAGATCATTGAGCAGGTTGACTTGTTCCCGACCCTCGCCGAGCTGTGCGGGTTGGGAGCTCCGGGCGGCATCGACGGCACGAGCTTCGCGCCGCTTGTTCGCGGCGAGCGCTTCTCGGCGCGAGAGATGGCCTACTCGGAATACTATTTCTGTCGGAACGTTTTCACCCGAGACAATCGCTTCGTCGGGAGGCCGCCGATTCTGATGGTGCGCACCGACCGCTGGAAACTGAACTACTTGAGCTGGGATCGTTCGGAACTCTTCGACCTGGAGGACGATCCTGGAGAATTCACAAACGTTATCGACGAGACCGCGAACCGAGGAGTCGTACGGGAGCTGACGGCGGCAGCCACAAGGACGTTTCGGTCTTGATCGCTCTTAGAGGCTCTGGGAGCCTCGGTGACAGCCAGGCCTCTGCTTCGCCTCTACTGGACGAGGCGGTCATGCTACGTGCATACTAGTCGGTATGGAGACGATTCCTCATGCCGTCGTTTGAAATTCAAGATTCCGTTGCGCTCGTCACGGGCGCCAACCGCGGTATCGGCCGCGCCTTCGTGGAAGCGCTGATAAAGGCCGGCGCTAAGAAGGTCTACGCTACGGCCCGCAAGGCCGAGTCGGTGCAAGACCTCGTTGACTCCCACCCTAATGTGGTTGAGAGCCTCCCGCTCGACATCTCGAAACCTGACCAAGTCTCAGCCGCCGCTTCAAAAGCCGCTGACGTGACCCTGCTCGTCAACAACGCCGGCGTCGCCAACGGCAGCTTTGTACTGGGCTCCCCGGACACATCCGGCTTCAAGAAGGATGTGGAGGTCAACCTCTTCGGAACTACGGATATGATCCGTAAGTTTGCGCCCGGCATCGAGTCCAACGGAGGCGGTGCGATCGTCGTTTTGAATTCCGTGGCGAGCCTCGTCAACTTCCCTCTCTTCGGCGGCTACAGCGCCTCGAAGGCGGCTCTGCATTCGGTCACTCAAAGCGTGCGTGGCGAGCTGGCCTCCAAAGACATTCTGATCACAGGCGTTTATCCCGGCCCAATCGACACAGACATGGCCAAACCTCTCGATATGGAGAAGGAGCCCCCCTCAGCCGTAGCGGAAGCCACTCTGGCCGGCCTGGCCGCCGGTGCCGAAGAGGTGTTTCCGGACGCCATGGCAAAAGACTTGGCCTCTAACTTCAAGTCTGACTGGAAGGCCGTTGAGAAAAGCGTCGCCTCCATGATGGCGCCCTGAGCGCCGGAGTCCCCTGTGCTAGCTCGGATCGGTCGTCTGCGCCGTCAGCGGCCGATCCGGAGCAATTCCGTTTTCGCGCTTGCTCGCCATTGGGCAAGCTGCCAAACTGAATACCGGAATCCTGAATGATCGAAACTTCCCGCACAGCCGCCCAACGTCTCCTCGCGCTCGAAGACCAGTGGGGGGCGCACAACTATCATCCGCTCGATATCATCGTCGAGCGTGCTGAGGGAGCATGGGTCTATGGCGTCGACGGCGGGCGCTACATGGATTGCCTGAGCGCCTACTCCGCCGTCAATCAAGGACACTGCAACCCGAAGATTCTTCAGGCCTTAATCGAACAGGCCGGCAAGGTGACGCTGACCTCGCGCGCCTTCCGCAACGACCAGCTCCCACTCTTTTGCCGCGAGCTCGCCGAGCTGTGCGGCATGGAGATGGTGTTGCCGATGAACACCGGAGCCGAAGCGGTCGAGACAGCGATCAAGACGGCGCGCCGCTGGGGCTATCGCAATAAGTCGATTGCCGCGGATCAGGCCGAGATCATAGTCTGCGAGAACAATTTTCACGGGCGCACGACGACTATCGTCGGCTTCTCTTCTGATGAGGATAGCCGCGAAGATTTCGGCCCCTTTTCGCCCGGCTTCGTTCGCATCCCCTACGGCGACTTAGCGGCCCTCGAAGCGGCGATCACGCCGAATACCTGCGCGTTCTTGGTCGAACCGATCCAGTGTGAAGCAGGCATCCTGATTCCGCCCGCAGGCTACCTGAAGCAAATCGAAGCGATTTGCCGCGCGAACAATGTACTGCTGATGCTCGACGAGATCCAAACCGGACTCGGTAGGACAGGCAAGATGTTCGGGGCCGAGCACGAAGATGTCAGCCCCGATGTTTTCATCCTCGGCAAGGCGCTCTCCGGCGGATTCTATCCCGTCTCGGCGGTCGTTTCGCGGCGCGAGATTCTGGGCGTGTTCAACCCCGGCAGCCACGGTTCAACCTACGGCGGAAACCCCCTCGGCTGCGCCGTGGCGCGGACGGCGCTGCGAGTTCTCCAGGAAGAAAAACTCTGTGAACGTTCGGCGGAGCTGGGTGCCTGGTTTCTCTCTGAGCTGCGAAAGATCAGCCATCCGAACATCAAAGAAATTCGCGGCCGCGGATTGCTGGTAGGCATCGAGCTGAAGGTCCCGGCTCGCTCCTACTGCGAGCGGCTCAAGGAAGCAGGGATGCTGTGCAAAGAAACGCACGACTTCGTGATTCGCATCGCGCCGCCGTTGATCGTTGAGCGCGCCGAGCTCGCTTGGGCTGTTGAGCGCGTGCGGTCGGTATTTTCCGTCGACGCCTAGAGGCGCGCCCAAAGAATTCGGCCGGAAGATTCGGTCGATTATTCCATCGTCAAGCAAGCAAAAGGGAGAAAAGCTATGTCTGTTGCCGAAGTCGCCCAAGGGCTAGTTGACCTGTGCCGGCAGGGCCAATTCGGGGCTGCGATTGATAAATATTACTCCGACGACATCGTCAGCGTCGAGCCCGTCGCCATGCCCGGTATGGAAGCCGAACAGAAGGGCATTGATGCGATTCGCGCCAAGAACCAGTGGTGGAGCGAGAACAACGAAGTACACGGACTTGAGCTGGGCGGACCCTACGTCGGCGACAGCCAATTCGCGGTCCACTTCAAGATTGAGACGACCCCGAAGATGACCGGTCAACGCACGACGATGATAGAGATGGGACTCTACACTGTCGCCGACGGCAAGATCACGCGCGAAGAGTTCTTCTACAACACGCCGGGCGCCTAACGCTCAGGCGGCCGACGCCCGCGCTTGACCGCGCAGATACTCGATCGTATCGCGCAACGTCTCATCAGGAGGGCGCGTCGTGAATCCCAGCTCGCGGCGCGCTTTCTCCGAGTTGCAGTACCAGAATAGTCCCGACATCCGAATCGAAGCATCATCCATCTTGAACTCTTTGCCGACCAGCGGGTAGAGCGTCCGCAGCGCTTTCGCTCCTAAGCTCGCGGCGGCCGGCGGCAGCATCACCTTGGGCGCGGGAAGGCCCGAGAGCTTCGAGGTGCGTCGAATCCACTCGTGGAAGGTCATGTTGGCGCCGGTGAGCAGATAACGTTCGCCTACGCGCCCCTTCTCCATCGCCAGCATCAGGCCGCGCGCCGCGTCTCGGACGTCGACCAGATTCAACCCGCCGGCTGGGAGCGACAGGATCTGCCCCTCTAGAAAGAGCTCTACGTCGCGCGTTGAAGAGCGGCGCTCGTCGCCGGGCCCGAGCAGCAGCGAAGGATTGACGACGACGATCGGCAGCTTGCGGTGTTCGACGTACCACAGAGCCAATTTTTCGGCGTAAATCTTGCTGGTGTAATACGGCCAATCCCAAACGACGCTCTGTGCGTAGGGCGCCGTCTCGTCGCGCTCTTCGGGCTCCTTGCCGACGGCAAATGTGCCGGACGACGAAACGACGACGGCTTTCTCCGTCTCGAGCTCGGCCATGGCCTCGCAAACGTGGCGCGTCCCTTCAACGTGTACTTCAAACTGGCGCCAGGGCTGCTCGGGGTTGCGCGAGACGACGCCGGCAAGATGATAGATCCGCGAGCAGCCCTCGGCTGCACTCTTGACCGAATCCGCGTCGAGCACGTCGCCTCGAACGATCTCAATGTGGTCGCTCTCGACCGGAGGCCCCTCGCCGCGGCAGAGCAGCCGAAGGCGGAGCTCGGGCTCCTCGCGCAAGAGCGTCTCGACGAGATGCTTGCCGAGGAAGCCGGTCGAACCGGTGATGAGTGCCCGCGCCATCGCTTCTCAGCCTAGCAACTTGCCTCTTTGAAACGCTTTGCTAGACGTGGAGCTGGGAGAGGCGCGTGAGAGGGAGAGACTTCATGGCGCTTCGTTCTGTGCGAAGCCGTGTCTACGCGGTTTGACTTGTCAACCTGACCGTTCTACGGCTGGGGCACAGAAGAGCTGGGGGAACACCGCAAGGTCGCTCCCTGACGGTCGCGGCTCCGTGTCTGGATCGCGCTGCCGGCCTTCGGCGCTACTTAATACTGCCAACAAAAAACCCTGGACAATTCCGGACATTAGCGGACTTTTCCAAGAATGTGCCAGAATGCCGGCTCTTTGATTCCAGCATAGACGGGGCGTCAAGGGGCTGAGGCAGCGCGCCTAGTTCGCCGTGAGGCCGCTCATCGCTTCGGCGTAACGGCGGCCCAACTCGCGGGCCGAAGCGGAGTCCAGGTGCACGTCGTCGCCCTTGTGCTCGAAGCCTTCGCCGCTGACGTACGCCGTGAGCGGGACCGTCTCGGGCAGCTTCGCGATCGCCTCGTTGATCGTCTTCCCGCCAGGACGGGATTCGACCCAAAACGACGAAAGCTTCGCGGCGACAAAAGGCAGATCGGGCGCCTCAAACTCGTGACGCATGCGCTCGATGAGATCCGCCAATGCTCCACCGTACTGCTCGGAGAAGTCCTTCGCGTCGGACTCGCCTTGGTGCCAGATCACCCCCTTGAGCTCGCCCCCTTGGAGCGCCAGGACGCGAAAGGTACGCGAGACGGCATCGTCCCAGGGACGGCTGTTCGTCTGTTCGTGAACGCCGCCCGGGACCCAGACGCGAATCGAACTGCCGCCGACCGCAGCAGGGATCAGCCCGATACGTACTCCGGGACTCCGCTCAGCCATAGCCTTACCGAACGCCAAGCCCGGACCGACGCCGACAATCGCCGGCTTGTCCCAATGCAGCGGGTCGGAGGCCGGCCCCCACCCGTGGTCGAGCTTGAGCGCGAGCAGGCGCGGGTGCGTCTCGCTGTCGGCGTCGCCGACGGGGCCTCGTCCCGCCATGTTCGATTGCCCGGCGAGCAGATAGAGATGGAGCGGCGGCTCCGAAGGCGCAGCGGGCGGCTCTGCGGCGCAACCCGCAAGGAAGATTGCGGTGGCGGACGCCAGCGAGAGGAGTAAGAATCGTCGCGTCATAGCTGGGCCCGATTGTAGCGCGGGTTGTCGTTGACGTTAGGAGCCTAACGGCCCCGGCGCTTACGAGCTGAGCGTCCCTGCTTCTTTGGGCTCGGTTCCACGACTTCGACCGGCGCGTTCTGGGGCGCGATCTCGCACCAGCGTGCAAACAGCGGTGCGAGGGAAAGCGACGCCAAGGGAGCGACCTGCGAGATGAGCCGATCCGCCGAGGTGCCCAGCCACCACTGAATCTCGTTGCGGCCCGTTGAGTAGGCCAACACCGAACCGCCAAGCTGCCAAGCGACCAGCCCGGCCAGGGCCCAATACGCCGAGTTAGGACGCAGACGGAGCGCAGCGATCAGGCCCAGTCCCCATGCGTAAAACGCAATGTTGAAAAGATCCGGCGAGAACATCTTCGAAACGACCGTACCGGCGGCAATGTAGAACAGGCTCGGCTCGAAGCTCAGACCCATGCTGAATCCCGCCGCCTCGATTTGGTGGAAGGCGCGGACGGCCGACCAGCCGACAATAATCGTCGTCGCCGGCGCGAGCAACAGGACCCACTGCGGCCACGGGCGCCGTTCGCGCAGCAGCTTGAGCAATCCGAGAGCGGCGAACCCGGCAAAGAAGAACTGGCCTTCGTTCTTGGTCCAAGCTGCGGCCGCCGCAGCGATCGACGCAACCGCGAGATCTGTTGCGTCCCCATCTCGGAACCAGAGATAGAGGAACCCGGCCGCCACGACAAAGTAGGCGGTGAGCGCTGTCTCGACGTAGCCGGCCCAGTGGTAGGCGGCCACGGCGACAATCGGGGTGAGAGCGGCCGATACGGTCAGGGCGCACGCCGTCGTCGCATTTGCGATGCGCGATACGAGATAGTGCAACGCGCCAAGCAGAGCTAGCCAGTAGACCGGCGAATAGAGCTTGGCGGCGTGATCGGCAACGCCGCCCTCCCAGAAGTAGAGAAAGGTTGCGTAGAGCGGGACGAGCAAGGGGTAGCCCGGTTGCCCTATGAACTCCTTGACGCGGCTGAGATAGACGCCGATCTCACCGTCGAGGTAGAACGCCTTCGCCTTGAAGAGCCATATCGCCCAAGCGTCCCAGTTGTGTTGGGTCATTGGCAGAGTACGCTCGTAGGGCAGCCAGATCGCAAGAATGCCGGCGACCGCGGAGAGAGCAATCAGATTCGCGTTCGACCAACTTAGCTTCGGAGGCGCGATTGTATCCCGTCGTGAGTAGAGGGCCCAACCAAGCGCTCCGACCCAGGGCAGCAGCAACGCAAGGCGATTCCAGCCGATGCCGAACAAGTCGAAAACGAACATCTCGACGGAAATGAAGAACGTCGCACCGAGGAAGCCGAGAGAGAGACCCGCGATCGGCCCGGCGTCGAGACGACGAGGCAATAAGGCCCATCCGGCAAGCGCGGTCAAGAGAAGAACCAGCGGGGTCATAGACATCGCGCTTCAGCGCCGGCGATAGATCAGCACCCTTCGGCTGGAAGAAACCAGCTCGAGCTCGGCCGTTCTCTCGTCGAGCCTCTGTTGGTCCCAGCGGCCGGCGAAGGGCGAGCCGGCGAGGTTCTCCGGCGTGTCGCGATAGACGGCCACGTAGCCACAGTCGTTGAGCCCGCCGCCAGTGCGAGGTACGACGAGGCTGCGGCGCGGATAGAGCAGGTAGGCGAGCCGGGATCGATAGTACTCGACGGCGTCCGCACCGGCATAGGCAAGCACCGAGACGCAACCATCTTCAGGGACGTGAGCGGCGATCTCTTCGGCCAAGGGAAAGGCTGCGGAATCTATCGCTCTTGCCAGCTCGAGCGAAGAGAGTTGCCCGAGCGTTTGCCAAGAACCGAGGCTGATCTGAAGCCGGCTTGACAGCCCCGGCAGCGCCGCAACCAGCGAAAGCAAGCCCAAACCGACCAGCATTCGAGACGGAGTAACGGCGCTCAAGCGGGAATCATAACATGCCGGCTCGGTGCGCTAGCGATGGCTCAGCGGGCGCGGAGCCAACGTCCCGAGGCGTCGTTCGCGCGTCGCGTTCAGCTCGGCGCCGAGCAATACAAACGCGCTCGAGAAATACAACCAGATCAACAATACGATTACCGTCGAGACGTTGCCGTAAAGATCGCTATACCGCGCCAGGTGCTGCACGTAGTACGCGAAAAGCGCGGTCGTCGGCGCCCAGAGTAGGGCCGCCGCCACGGCCCCGGGCGCGACGTTTCGGATCCGCTGCTTGCGGAGCGGGGCGATATAGTAGAGCGCGGCGAGCATCACGATCATCGTACCCATCGCGATGCCCCACCAGGCGAAGCGAAACGACTCGACGATCCACCAGCGCTCGCCGAACAGCCTCATCAAACCCGTCTCGATCTGGCGAGCAAAGATCAAGAGGGCGTTCGCAAGACCGACCGGGAAAACGGAGATGAACACCAATGCGACGCTGATGACGTAGTCCTTCCAGAGCGGTTTGCGGCGAGGTGTGCGATAGGCGGCGCGAAAGCCTTCCATCAGACTGCTGATCATGTCGGCCGCGAACAGCACCGCCGCCAGCGCGGCGCCGCCTAAGAACGCACTCGAGTGCTCGGGAGAAACCGTCAGGTAGGCGGCCAGTAGAACGTGGACGGCCGGCGGCAACACCTGTCCGAGCAACTCGGAGATGTCTTGCAGCACCTGTGTTGCGTCGCGGCTGAAGAGCAGCGCGGCTAGGACCATCAGCCCCGGAAACAGCGACAACGCCGCCGAGTAAGCAGCGGCCCGAGCCAGCAAGAAGCAATTGTCGTGGACGGCGCAGTGGAAAGCCTCGCCCATCGTCGAGACGACTTCCCGGACGCGCGTCACGAGGCGCCCTCCTCGACGGGTTCGCGCAACGGCCGATCGCAAACACGACACACCGAGCGCCGCTGGGCGTTGAGCGCATGGCAGCCCGGGCACTCCAGGTACGCGAAGCGCACCCAAAAGCGCGTGAATGCCCAACTGCCGCCGAGGACGACGATGAGCAGAGCCGCATTGCTAAGCCATTCGGCCACGATTCGCTCTTAGAATCGCACGTTCCCGGCGCCCTGGAGCGTCCGCCTTGCCCGACAGAATCCTCCCCATCTCTAGTAGATTAGTAGAGAATGTCATGGACGTGTCGGTAAAAGGCGAATACGCGTTGCGCGCGGTCTTCGAGCTTGCGTCGCGCGAGAGCTCGGAACCGCTTAAGATCGCCAAGATCGCGGAGCGGCAACAGATCCCGCAGAAGTTCCTTGAGCTGATCCTGTCTCAGCTCAAGCAGGGCGGTTACCTTGCGTCGCGTCGCGGGGCCGACGGCGGCTACTTCTTGGCGCGTCAGCCCGAGGAGATCAGCGTGGGGGACATCCTACGCCACATCGACGGCCCGGTGACTCCAGCTCGCCGCCTCGACAAATCCGACCAGCAGGCTGACTCTCCGTTCCCAGATCTGTGGAGCAAGCTCGATCGCGCGGTTTCGAGCGTCATTGACCGGACGACCTTCGCCGACCTGGTAACGCGCTGGAAGGAGAACCGCGCAAAGCGTGTGGTCAACTGGGAGATCTAGGGCAGTGGCACGCATCTTCGAAGACAATTCGCTCTCCATCGGCCGCACGCCGCTGGTACGCCTCAACCGTATCGTCGACGGCGCGAAGGCCCGTGTGCTCGCAAAGATTGAAGGCCGCAATCCGGCCTATTCGGTGAAGTGCCGTATCGGCGCGTCGATGATTTGGGATGCGGAAAAACGGGGTGTATTGGCGCCCGGCAAGGAGCTGATCGAGCCGACAAGCGGCAACACGGGCATCGCCTTGGCATTCGTCGCGGCGGCGCGAGGATACGAGATCACGTTGACGATGCCGGTCACGATGAGCATTGAACGCCGCCGCGTACTCAAGATGCTCGGCGCCAAGCTCGAGCTTACGCCCGGTGAAGAGGGAATGTTCGCGGCGATCGAACGCGCCGAGCAGTTAGTCGCCTCTGACCCCGACAAATACGTTCTGCTGCAGCAGTTCAAGAATCCCGCCAATCCGCGTATCCATGTCGAGACGACCGGGCCCGAGATCTGGGACGACACCGACGGCGAGGTCGACATGCTGGTGGCGGGTGTGGGCACCGGCGGCACGATCAGCGGCATCTCGCGCTACTTCAAAGAAGCCCGCGACAAACAGATCACGTCCGTAGCGGTGGAGCCGGCGCGCTGCCCCGCCATCCAGCAGACCCTCGACGGACGTGCGGTCCGCCCCGGCTACCATGCAATCCAAGGCATCGGCGCCGGCTTCGTGCCCGATACCCTCGACCTCCCGATGGTCGACCGCGTCGAGCCGGTCGAGGACGAGGAAGCCATCGAGTACGCCAAACGCCTCTCGCGTGAAGAAGGTATCCTCAGCGGGATCTCCTGCGGCGCCGCGGCAGCGGTAGCGTGTCGGTTGGCGAAAGAGCCTGAGCTTGAAGACAAGACCATCGTGGTAATCCTGCCCGACGCCGGAGAGCGTTATCTCTCGAGCGCCTTGTTCGACGGGATTGGATAGGCCTTTCTCAGATGTGGCGCCAACATCGCGGGTCGGAATCGGCCATTGACCCCGCTGGCCCCCCTTGTTAGCCTTGGCCCTTGACGAAGCTCAGATGGATCGGCGTTGTAGCTCTGGGCCTGGCCGCATTCGCGGGCTTGCTGGCGAGCTGGGTCGAAGCGGAAGGCGTTCGCTTCCTCGAAGCCGGAACTTCGATCGTTTCCGTGCTTGATGAGGTCGCCCGGCGCACAAGCTCCGCCGAGTCGATCCTGCCGCTCCTGGCCGACGACTACTCCTCGCCGCCGCTTGCCGTCGCTAGTTCAATCCCAGAAAACAAGAGAGACGGGATTCGCAACTACGAGCTCGCCACCCAGGGGGGCGTCGTCTCCCGTGAAGAGTTCGCTGAGCAATGGAGCCGCTACTATCGCTCGTTCCACGAGTCCGAAGAAGTTTCGTTCGACATGCATCGCCTCGAGATCTGGGAAGGGACAGTCTGGTCGGCGATCCTTCGATTCGAAATCGTGGCGCGCAGCCGCGAGGGAGACGAGCGGACAGTCGACCAGATGATGCTGAGGGCGGGCCTGCTCGCCGGCGAGAGTCCGAAGCTGCTTTCGCTCGAGCTCATTGAGGGCCGTCGCATCGTCGGGAGCGAGACGCACTTCTCTGACGTCGCCGCCGCCGCTGGAGTCGGCTTCCTCAGCCACGTGACCCCAGGCTTCGACGAGTACCGGCAGCAGTTCGATGTCTTTCGCTATGCCCCCGCCGGCATCACGACGACCGACGTCGACGGCGACGGCTTCTACGATCTCTACATCCCCGACGGGCTCGAGCCCAAGCTGTTCCGCAACAGCCGCGACGGATCGTTTGAGGACATCACCGAGGCGTCTGGGCTCGGCGATCTCGGCGGAGCGCAGGTCGCTCTCTTCGCCGACTACGACAACGACGGCGACCGCGATCTCTTCGTCGCGCGCATGTTCCTGCCCGACCAGCTTTTTCGCAATCGCGGCGACGGGACATTCGAGGACGTCAGCGATCATGCTGACTTCGATGCGGTCTGTTGCACGGCGGTCGCGGCTTGGGCCGACTACGATCTCGATGGCGACCTCGATCTCTACTTGGGTCGATACTTGGACCCTCGAACCGATTCTCCTGGGGGGTTCTATGCCCGTAACGGAAATCCCAATCAGCTCTTTCGCAATGACGACGGACGTTTCGTCGACGTAACCGATCAGGCGGGCGTCGGCGAGATTGGCCTGTGCTTGGGCGTTGTCTTCGGCGACTACGACGACGACGGAGACCCCGATCTCTACGTCGCCAATGACTTTGGCCGGAACGCTCTCTACCGCAACCGCGGCGACGGAACGTTCGAGGAAACGACGGTCGAGAGCGGCACGCTCGCCTACGGCGCCGGCATGAGCGCTACGTTCGGCGACTATGACAACGACGGCCGACTCGATTTGTACGTCGCCAACATCCGCTCTAAGTACATGTGGTTCACAGAACCGCCCATGATCCGGCGCTTCGTGCTGCATTCGATTCTGGACGGTGTCTGGCTGCAAGACACGCCGCTCTATCTTGAGATCATGCGGGAGTGGCCCGGCACGTTCGTCGAGGCGTTCGAGCAGATGGCCTCGGGCAACACTCTGCTGCGCAATCACGGCGACGGAACCTTCGAAGATCGCACCTGGGAGTCCGGGACGAATCCGCCCGGCTGGTATTGGGGCTCCGTGCTCGCGGATCTCGATAATGACGGTTGGCAAGACATCTACGTAGCCAACGGTTGGATCTATGGAGCCCAGGGAACCGAGCTGGAGGTAGAGTTTCTGACGGCTGTCGTGGCCGAGCAGGATCTCGTCAAGAGCGGCGCTGTCTTCGACCCGCAACGCTTCGGCAACCGCTCATGGCACGGCTACGAACGCAATCGCCAGTTGCGCAATCGGGGCGATGGAACCTTCGAGCAGATCGGATTTGCGGCGGGAACCGATCTCGTCCGAAACAGTCGCGGTGTTGCCGTCGCCGACTTTTGGAACCGCGGCGTGCTCGACATCGCCGTAGCAGCGCATCGTGACCGCCATGCGCTGCTGCGCAACGATATCGCGCTGAAGCGCAATTGGCTCCAAGTCGAGCTGCGCGGCGTCGAATCGAACCGCGACGCCGTCGGCGCCCGCATCACGATCGAAGTCGGCGACCAACAACAGATGCGAGAGCTGGTGCTCGGAGACGGCTACGCTTCGCAAAGCTCGTTGCGCCAGCACTTCGGCTTAGGCGAGGCGATCGAAGTTGATCGCCTTGAAGTTCGCTGGCCGAAGTCGGGCCGCACCCAGACGTTCGAGGCGATCGCCGCGAATCAGATCATTGAGATCGTGGAAGGTGAATCCGTTTGGACCCGGAAGCAGTACGCTCCAGCTTCAAGTGCCGCAGGCATCCTACGGCGCGTACAGCGTGAGACCAATCCTATCGCTCGGTGATCTCGTGGACCCGGTTGACCTCGAGCCGCTGAATCGTCTGGGTCGCGCCGTTGGGCCAGAGGATCTCTACTTCGTCGACGGCCTCCGCCTCTCCCAATCCGAAGTGCAACCGCAGATCGTTCTGCGATAGATAGCTTCCCCCGCCGCGCACCTCGTCGACGAGCTCTAGCTCGCCCGCCCGCAGCCGAACCCTCGCCCCAATCGCGCTGCGGTTCGACTTGGTTCCGGCCAACCGCAGCACTACCCAACTTGGCGATTTGCCGGGGCGATTCGTCAGCAACGCAGGAGGTTCATTCTGGGAGTTGATCAGCACGTCGACCGAGCCGTCGTTATCAAAGTCCGCGAAGGCCGCCCCTCGGCCCGCATGACGCTCCAAGATGCCGGCGCCCGCGCGGGGCGAGACGTCCTCGAACCGCCCTTCGCCACGATTGCGGTAGACGATTGAGCGCTGTCGATATCGGATGTCGCCCTCGATCCGCTCAACCTCGGGCGCCACGTGGCCGTTGACAAGCAGTACGTCCTTCCAACCGTCGTTGTCGAAGTCGAGAAACCCTACCCCCCAACCGACGTAACGGGTATTCATCCCCATGCCCGCCGCTACGGTGGCCTCGTCGTAGTCCCCCTTGCCGCGGTTGCGATAGAGCGTCGAACGCTCATCGGAAAAGTTCGTGCGAAAGATGTCGCTCAGCCCGTCGTTGTTGTAATCCGCCGCGGCGACGCCCATGCCCGATAGCGCCTGGCCGTCCTCGTTGAACGCAGTGCCGCGCAGCACGGCTTCGTCCTCGAAGGTTCCGTCGCGCTGATTGACGTAGAAGATCGAGGGCGTACGATCGCAGGCGACGTAGAGATCGGTCCAACCGTCGTCGTTGAAGTCTCCGGTAACGACGCCGAGCGCGTAGTTTCGCTTGGGAACTGAGATGCCCGACGTGTCGGAGACGTCTTCGAAGACCCCGTCGCCGTTGTTGCGGTAGAGCAGATTCGTTTCGAAAGGCAGCCCGCGCGGGCCGCACGCGGTCGGCGCGTTGCGATAGAAGCAGTAGGGGTTGTCGCCGGGCCGCGGCGTCGTATTGAAGTCGAACTTTAGATAGTTGGCGACGAACAGATCGAGGTCGCCGTCGCGGTCGTAGTCGAGAAAAGCGCACCCGGTGTTGTAGCGCTTGCGGTCTTGGGCGAGGCCTGCTTCTTCGGCGACTTCCTCGAAGCGTTTGCCTTCGATGTTGCGGTAAAGGCGGTTCGGTCCCCAATACGTGACAAAAAGATCCGCGAATCCGTCATTGTCGTAGTCGCCCGCGCAGACACCCTGGCCCCAGCCTTCACTCTGGAGGGCTGCTGTCTCGGTGACGTCTTCAAACCGGCGTTCGCCCCGGTTTCGATAAAGGCGGTTGGTCGACCCTTCGCCCGATACGAGAAACGCGTCGAGCAAGCCGTCATTGTCATAGTCGACCCAGGCGGCGCCGCTGCCGGTCGTCTCGATGATCCACGTCTTTTGCTTGTCGCCGCCGTTCGCCAGCTTCGCGGTCAGGCCCGCCTGCGGTGCAATGTTGACGAAGTCCGCGGCGGGCTCGTTCTGCGCGTTCGCGACCGAGGCAAAAAGAATCAGCAGAAACAGAGGCATCAGTTCGCGGGAGCTTCACCAATGCGTTTGAGGAAGTCGGTGAACTCGCCTTCGGGAGAAGCCTGCAGCTCGTCGAGCGCTTTCTTGATTCGCTCGGCGTCTTCGCGGCGGCCGGCGTTGCGGTAAGCCAGCATCAACGAGTAGTGCGCCGATTCGCTCTTAGGAGCGTGTTTGAGCGCTTCGTTGAGAACCATGATCGCGTCTGCGTAGTCCTTGTCTTTCACTCGCTGTCGGCCAAGAGCAACCAGCGCCTCGGGGAATGTAGGGTCAAGATCCACCGCCCGTATGAGCCGCCAGACCGCCGCGTCCTCATCGCCTTGCACTTGGAGTATCTGGAAGACCTGATATTCGGCGACAGCGTCGTTGGGATTGAGCTCTAGCTCGGCCTCGAACTCGAGCCGAGCCGCCTCGAGCGACGCGGGCTCATGCGACTGCATCAGCAGAGCCCGTCCGAGACGGTAGTGCAGATTGATTGTCCGCGGCGCCTTCTCGATCGCCTTACGGTACTCGGCGACGGCCTCGTCGTACTGTCCCTGGATCTCAAAGATTTCGGCCGAGAGCTGATTGACCCGGAACGAGTCGGGCGTCCGCTCGAACATTTCCTCGACGATGCCGTTCCAAGCCTTGAGGTGCAGACGGGCGTTCTCGTAGAGTACGTCGGCATCGTCGGGGTAATCTCTCCTAAGCGCCGAGAGGGGATCCAGTGCGGCGTCGAAACGCTCGGCGGCGATGCGGCAACGGGCCAAGGCCAGCCCCGTCAACTTTCGGATGTTTGGGTCCGATTTTGCTTGGAAGGCTGCTTCGAGCGCTGGTTCGGCTTCGCCGCAGCGATTTGTGGCCGCTTGCGTGAGAGCGAGGAAGGCATTGGCGCGTGGATTGTCGGAGTTCTTCTCGAAAGCTTTCTCGGCGGCGGCGTAGTCGCCTTTCTCGAAGGCGGCAAGACCATCGGTGAGAGATTGCGCTTGCAGCGAGCAGACGGCTAGCGTCGCCATGACTAGCACGCGAACGAGACTATTCCCGGCCCTGCCTCGCGAGGAATCGCGAGCCGGCAACGCTGGAGCGTCGCGCCACGCGTCAATGGCCGGCATCATCCATCACCAAGTCAATGTTGCCAAAGCGATGTCGACGCTTGCCGTCTAGATAGCGAAAGGCGAGCAGCGGCGGCTTACCCGGAGCCAGACGGCCCTGTGCTCGGAGACGTTCCGACGGCTTCTCGGCTACGGTCAGGATGCGGCCGGACCGTGCGATGCGCGCAATCGTCTCCGAATCCGCGTCGGCCGGTTTGGCCTGCGGCGGCGCCGCAGACAACAGCGCCCACAGAAGCATCGTCGTCATCTCGTTCCTAACTCCCGCAAGGCCTTCTTCGCCGTCTCGCTCCCCGGGGCCTCGAGCGCGAGTTGCTCCAACACGTCGCGCGCGCGTTCGCGGTCGCCCGATTGCACGTAGATACGCGCCAGATTCATGTACAAAGTCTCGTTGCGCGGAGCGACGCGGATACCGTAACGCAGCGCCGCGACCGCTTCTTGCGTCTCGTTCGTCTGCAAATAGAGTACCGCGAGGTTATTGATCGCCGAGGCGTAGTCGCGCTGCGATTCGATCGCCCGCTGGAAGAGTTCTTTCGCTTCAGCGTGGTCGCCTCGCTGCGCCAGCAGCAGGCCAAGCCGATCGGCGGCTTCGGCGTCGTTGGGCGCAACCTCAAGCGCGCCGCGAAAGCGTTGCTCAGCCTTGGCCTCGTTTCCGATTCGCACCCACGCTTGACCGGCGTTGACGAGCGCGAAGGATGCGTTCGGATCAAGCGTGATTGCCTTCTCGAACTTCTCCGCTGCTGAGCGCGCGTCGCCCGCCGCCATGTCGAGCCCGCCCAGATTGTTCCAAACCGCGGGCGAGTCGGCGCTGAGAGCGAGTGCGGCTTCGAGATGCGGCTTCGCCTCGGCCGGACGTTCCGCCTCCAAGTGAATCTGTCCCACGGCGAGCTGGGCTTTGAAGTTCTTGTCGTTGCGCCGCAAGACTTCGTCCAGATAAGGGAGCGCTTGCTGAGGGTACCCCGCTCCGAAAAATGCGGCGCCGTGGCGAAAGTAGTTGCGCGAGGGCGCGTCGAAATACGTGCCGGGAAAAGGGAGCGCGAGCGCGCGGCGATCGGGCTCGTTCATCCGCCGCAAATCCTGGCGCATCGTCGCCGCATCGGGGACGCCGGGATAGATCTTGTGCGCCCGGCTGCGCTCGTCGACGAGCAGCGTCATCGGGAGCTTCAGATCGCTGCGATAGTCGAACAGATAGCGTCCGAACAAGGCGTACCAGGCCGCGACCTGAGGGGCCTCGGCTGATAGGTCCACGACTTCAACGGCAGCGTCGGCGGGCGTGTTCACACTCTCGCCCGCAACAAGACACAGCAAGCCCGGCCCGGATCGCTGCTCGGGCAGTGGGACTGGTTCGAGGAGCCATGTCGGCTCAAATGTCGGCGCGTTGTTACGCGCCAGCGCTTCGACGCCGGCCGCCAACGGCTCCGCTTTGAGCGGGCGCTGGGCAACGACGCCCGAGCCTTCAACGATTTCGTAGAGCTGCTCGGCCTCAAGATTCTCGATTGTCTCGACCGCGCCCGAGGGCCAGCGAATCGTGACCTTTTCGACGCGCCCAGATTGCCCGAGTCCAAGGTGAAGGCGTTTGGTGTGTTGGCAGAGATAGCCCGATCCCGCTTTGAGCAACTGCGCCGTCTTGCCTTGCTCGTGTTCGGCGACGACCCAGGCTCCGATCGCGTCGCGATTTGACTGTACTCCGCGGAGCGACAGAACAAGCGCATGATTATCGCCGGCCGAGAGATTTTGGAACGCTGCGAGCTGCGGCCCGAGTCGATTCTTGACAAGCAGGTCGAGACGACCGTCGCCGTTCAGGTCAGTCGCCGCGAAAGAGCGCGTGTCGGCCGCTAAGTCCAGTCCGGAGATTCCCGAAAAGTCGAAGAATCGTTCGCCCCGTCGCCGGTAGAAAACATTCGGCTCCCCGCCGTTCCAGCCGTAGCCTTCCCGGATGAACTGGTTGAGCGCGTTCCAACCTTTCTCGTAGCCAGACGAAGGTTTCGCATCCGGACCAGAATGAGCTACGACCTGCCGCCAAAAAAAGCTCATTAGGTCCTGGCGTTCATCCGACGGCGAGCCAGTCAGCATCCCGGCCGCGACGTAGAGCTCGGGCGTCCCGTCGCAATCGAAGTCGAGAGCGTCGCCGGCCCAGGACCAACGTCCCATCTCGACGCCTTCCGCCGCGCCGACCTCTGCAAACGTACCGTCGCCGCGATTGCGGTAGAGCGAATTGCCCTTTGTGTGGCGTCGATACTCGTCGCTGAGGCGGTCGTCAGCGACCAGAGAGAATGCCTCGTCGCGAGTCGTCCGTTTTCCGGCGGGCGTCCACATGTTTGTGACGAAGAGATCGGGCCGTCCGTCCGAGTCGTAGTCGAGCCAGGTCGCGCTCATGCCTGGGCCGAGATCTTCGACGCCAGTCTGCTCCGCGATGTCGCGGAAGCGCTCGCCGTCGTACTTGTAGAGATTATTGCGGCCAAAGTCGTTCGCGACGTAGAGCTCGGCTCGACCGTCGGCGTCATAGTCGCACCAGGCCGCCGCGAAGCTGTAACGATCGTTATTCTCGTTGATGCCGGAAGGGATCGTGACGTCCTCAAAGCGTCCGCTGCCGTCGTCGCCGAGCTCGTTACGAAACAGAAAATTCGGCGGGCCGTTGCGTGCGTCGTGGTACGGCGCCGGATAGCTGTATTGGTCTTCGCTTTGGAAGTAGATGTAGGAGCAAAGGTAGAGATCAACCCGTCCGTCGCCGTCGTAGTCGGCCGCACTCATGCCGGTGAACGCTCCCTGCGGCGCCCGCGCAAAGCGGAACGCTTTGGGCAAATGGCGGAACGTGCCGTCACCTTGGTTGAGGAAGTAGAGCGGGCGCGACGCGGTCAGCACCACCAGATCTTGCAGCCCGACGTTGCGGAAATCGACGAAGAGAGCAGACGAGGAGGCGTCGAGCACGTCAACGCCGGCGACCGCGCTGATCTCTTCGAACTGCCCCTGCGCCCCGCGCGTGAAGAGTAGATTGGGCAGGCCGCCGGGTTGGCAAACGTAGATCTCGTCGCGGCCGTCGTTGTCGATGTCTCCGACGGCGACGCCGTTCTGCCCGTAGACGTCGATGCCTGAGGCCGAATCGATGCGCGAGCGCCAGTAAGTCGTGCCGGCGGCGAGTTGCTCCGTCTCGAACGCCGCCGGCCTTAGCTCGGCGAACAGCTCTCGCTCGGCATGCACTAGTGACTCGTCGAGCGGCTCGAAGCGCGTCAAGCGGCCCTCGCTCCATTGCGCCCGCCAGTGCCCAACGCGGTACTCCAGACGTCCGGCGCGGCGCGAGCGAATCTCGTAGCGGATCCGCCCTTCATCGAGGGGGTAAAAGCGAATCGCGGCTCCTTCCCCCGCGGATTCGAGCCAGCGCTTCAGGCCTCCAGCGAAGTCCGGATCAGCGGGATCGAAGAATGCGATTTCGGTGTCTTCGGCTGCGGGCTCGTAGCGCAACGGCATCGGCGAGCGGCCCTCGAAGTCCGGCGCAAGAGGAAGTGCGCCGGTCTCGCGCAATTGGTCGAGAGCTTTGTGGACGCTCACGGCCTCGCGCTCGGAATCGAAGCTGTCGGCGGCAGGGTCGATCAGCGCTCGCAGCGCTTCGTGGTCCGGCTGCCGGGCCAACTTGACGGGGAACGTTCGAAGCGTCGGCGTTTCTGGCGCAGCCCACCCGGGACGCAGCGCCAAGAGCCCTCCCGCCGCCGCCGTAGCTCCGAGAAATCGGCGGCGCGTCAGACTCCGAGCCATGTGCGCGCCCCTTCGAAGACGTCGACCAGCTTCACGGGCTCGGAGGCGGAGAGCAGCGAAAAGTCAGGCGGGCCAATCACGAATAGCGCGTCGGCGCCTTCCGAGACGAACAGGTAAACCGTGTTGCGACGATACTCGGCGTACTTCTCGCACTCCTGCCAGATGTACTGATAAAAGACCTCGAGGTCGACATAGGTTCCGAGCATGTCCTCTTGAGTCGGGATTGGATTCGTCTCTTCTTGATCGGAATAGATCAGCAGGCTGGAAAACGGCTTGACCTTGGTGCGGATGCCGAAGTTGACGAACAGGGCCGAGGGACGCGCCCGCCGTACGGCCTGCATCGTCGCCCACTCGACGAACGTATTGTTGACCAGCAACGTGCCGTTGCCGTTGAGCAGCACCGACTGCAAGAAGTCGCGCATGACTTGATCACGCCCGGCCGCACGCTTCAGAGCTCCCGGGTTCATGCGCTGCAGCTTCTCGCCTAGCTCGCGTGGCCCCGGAATCTGCTCGCGCGTCACCATGTCGTTGATCTGTTCCATTAGCGCTTCACGAAGCTCGCTCAGCCGCGTGTAGCTCATCCCGGTCCAGCCGTCGATGCCCCGCGCGAGGCGGTGGATATCGTCGTCGGCTTCGATCACCCAAGCGCCGTAGGGCTGCTTCGCCTGCCGGCCGTAGAGGTCAAAGAGCGACTGCGCACGCTCGGCCCGGGGCGCGCCGGTAAGCAGCTTCGGCAGGTAGTCGCTCAGGGGAGCATCCTCATCGAGCGCGAGGTTGACCAGCTTGCCGCGCTCCTTGATGCGCATCCACATGCGGTCGGGCCCCATAGGTAAATCGCCCGGCGTGAGCACAACCACCAGCCGCGAACGCCCCTGGCGCGCGACCTCCGCTTCGAGCAGCGGCTCTATCTTCGAGAAGATTGCGGCGATCGTGCTCCGCCATTCTGCGAGATGCGGATTGCGTTGTAGAAAGTCGACGTGCTCAAGCGTGAAGTCCTTCGTCTTCCAACTGTCGCGGTCAACGCCCATCTTCTCCTCGACCGCGCGCAAAGGGGCGAACAGATTCTCGACCGCCTGCTGTTCCGATCGATCGAGCATCCCAAAGAGGCGCTCGAAGTAGGCGCGCTCGGCGGGAAACAGCCGCGGCCAATCTTTGATGCGATCGAAGGAGTAGGTTGCGAAGGTCGGCGGCAGTCGGTCGAAGAGACCATCGTCGATGATCGTCTTGAGCTTGGCGCTGACCTTGGGCTTACGGGCCATCAGACCAGAATCTCGCGCAGCCGCTGTCCGGCGATCTCGCCGGTCTTGACGCCGAGCATCTCGGCCGTCGTGGCGGCGACGTCGACGTGGGCGACTGGCCGATCGGTTTGTCCTTTCTCGACTCCGGCGCCGAGAGCGAGCGCCCAGACGTTGCGGCAAGATGGATCGCCGCTGCGATGGTTTAGGAATCCGTTGGCCGTATCGATGTCGCCGTCGCGGCCCAACTCGGGCAGGATGATCACAGTCGTACGGTCTTTGTAATGCGGGTTCGACTGCACTTCGTCCCAGAGCATGCCGCACAGGCGGTCCGTCTTGGTTATCGCTTGGAGGTAGAGCGAATAGGCTCCCCAGTGGGCCACGTCCATATCCCAGAAGTTGACTAGCATCAGCCGTGGAGCGAACTCGCGCATGATCTCGCGAGTGATGAAGAACGTCAGTTCGTCGCCTGAATTCGGAGCCTCGGGCCCGTAAATGTAGCTGACAAGGCTGCGGGTCAGCGTCTCCTTGATCTTCTCGTCGAGCTGACGGCCGCCCTTGAAGATCGTCCAGCCGACGCCTTCGTAGCCGGCGTTCAAGATGTTCTCGAGCTGTGCCAGAACGTTCTCGCGCTTGGCGACGCCTTCGCTGAGGTCGCGCTTGATCACGCCTTCGACCGCTTCGAGCAGAAGCTGCTTGGGCAAGACGAGATTGGCGCCGTACTTTTCGCCGAAGTCGCGATGGCCGCCCGCCCCCATCGTGGCGAAGCTCTTGTTGGTACAGACCGCCCAGGCGTCAGTCGGGGCGGCCCCGGTCGCTTTGCGGTAGTACTCGAAAATGGTCGGCGTTCCGGCGCGGTCAAAACCGAAGTCGTCGACGCGCTGCCACTGGCCGGTCACGATCGACGAGGTCGAGTTGTAGTGCGAGAGCACGCCGGAGTTGACGCAGGTCTTGAAGAACATCCCTTCGGGCTGCAGCGCGCGGAGCCGCGGGATGTTGCGCAGCCCCTCAGGCGAGAAGGTCTCCTGATAGCGAACCCCCCCGCCGAAAGTCACCAGGATGACGTTGCGTGGATGTTCGGCTGGCTCGGCCTCTTGCGCGAGGAGACGCTTCGGCAGGATGCGCTCGGAGATCGCCAACCCGGCGAGCTTGAGAAACTGTCGCTTGCTGAGCTCGAACATCAGTAGGCGGTGATCTCGCCGCCCGAGATCTTGCGGCGAATGCCTTTGCCGAGGTCGATCGGATGATCGTAGCCCGCCAAGATCGTGCCGTCGGGCGAATAGTAGGGGCCGATGTCGCAGGCCATCGAGCCGCTGCCTTCCTCGACAAATGTGATCTTCGTGATCAGCTTGCACGACTTGTAGCCGTACTTCGCCGGGTCGATCATGCGCAGCGGCGCGCCGTGAGAATCCGTCAGCGGCTCACCGTTCATGCTCATCACGAGTAGTACGCGTTCCGACGCCATTTCTTCGAGCGACATGTACTCGTACCACTTGTCGTGGCAGTCGAAACGTACGGCCTTCGCCTTGGCGGAGGGTTTGACGTCCTCGATCAAATCACCGAACTGGAACCCGCCCCAGGTTGCGCGCGAAGACCAGCACTGTACGCACTTCATGCGCGAGCTCTGCTCAATTTGCGTATAGGCTTCGAGCCGCGCCAGCTCGATTTTCTGAGGCTTCTCGACGAGACCGCCGACTTCGAGCCGATAGCTCGCTCGGTCGATCGGAGGGACCGGGTTGTACCACATGATCCGGAAGCCGGCGGCGTCCGGAACGTCGGTGGGAAGGAGGACCTTCTTCTGTTCGTCGGCGCTGAGACGAGAAGTCCCCGCCGCGGCGGCCGAAACGGCCGAAAGGAAGCGGCGACGATTCATCACGAACTCTCCAAAAGTATGCTCATTTTACTACAGGGACTAGCGGCGAGCCGCCCATCGCGCCGCTCTTCATGCTGCTGCGCTCTTCTTCGACGAGGCGTGCGTGGGTGTCTCGCTCGGCTCTCGCAAGCTCGTCGTTGCCGAGTCGCCGGTAGACTCGAGCCAGGCGGTAGTGCGGCTTCGACGACTCGGGATTAAGCTCGGCGGCACGCTGCAGTCGCTCGGCGGCCTCTCTGTGGCGGTCAAGACGCTCGAGCAGCACGCCGAGCTCGTAGTGCGCTTCCCAGAAAGCGTCACGCCGCTCGATCGATTCGTTGAGTTTGGCCGCAGCTTCTTGGAGCGTCGCCTCATCGGCCGACGCGCCTGCTGCCGCGAGGCGGCCGATTGCCGTCAGGTAGGGGCCGAGGTAGCTCTCCGGCCGTGCCGCTTCGAAGGCCTCGAAGCGCTCAACGACTTCGTCGATCCGAGTCGTGGCTTGAGTCAGCATGCGTCCGAGGAAGTAGCAGGGCTGCTCGACCCCGGGCGCCAGCTTGGAGGCGTCGAGGAAAGAGCCAACGGCCTGATCGAAGCTTCGCAATCCGTAGTGAGCAATACCGATACCGGTCGTGATCCGCGCGCTCTTGTCGAAGACCTCAAGCCCCTCGGCGAAGGCTTCAAGAGCACGGTCGAACTGCTGTGCTTGAAGGAAGAGATACCCCAGGTCGTAGCGGCGCTCTTCGTCATAGGGCTCGTGCCGAATCGCCGCGCGCAGCTCGCGCTCGGCGTCTTCGAGGCGGCCCTCGGCCGCATAGGCTTTTCCGAGCAAGCTGCGGCGGTCGGCGTCGTCGCGTTTCTCGATAGCGAGCAGGCCGTACATGACGGCGTCGTCGGTTCGGCCGGCCTCAAGGGAATAGGAGGCGATTCGCGCTTCGACGTTCGGATCCCCGGGCGCGCTCGCCGCGTAGAGCTTTTCTTGTTCGGCGGCGATTGCCGGGTCGCCCGCGTCGGCCCAATACATGGCGAGAATGCTGCGGACGGCAGGGTTCCCAGCCGCTAGCGCTTCGGCATGTTGCAGCGGCGCCTCGACCGAGCTCTCCTCGCCGAGCAGGCGATAGGTCTTGGCAAGCGAGAGCCAGGCCCAGGCTTGTTCGGGCTGTTCCCGCGTCGCCCGTTCAAGCTTGGCGCGGGCCTCTTTGAGTCTCCCGGCGTTGAGCGCATCGAGGCCCTGACGGAGGGAGCCTGCCGGCGTGCTCTGCGCCCAAGCTGCTCCCACGCAAAAAGCGACGAGGAAAAGCGAGTGGCGCAGGCGTCGACGCCAATCGTGCCGACCCTCAGGTCGACACCCGAGACTCGACCTGAGGGTCTCCGCCACTATGATCGCCACTCTCACGCCGTAACCGACTGGGTCCTACCAGTGAGCATAACTCCCGAAACGAGAAAACGGCCCCCGGCGCTGTGCGCCGGGGGCCGTGGGTTAAGGTTGTCCCTAGCTCAACAACTCGTTAGAACATGAACCGCAGGGCCAACTGCCACTGCCGGTTCGTGCCGCCGCGAGTACTGTTGATCTGGCCGAAGTCGCCGCCGCCGTGCGTTGAGCCGGGGCGGTTGAACTGCGGCGTGTTGGTCAGGTTGAACGACTCGGCGCGGAACTGAGCCCTGTAGCGTTCGTTGATCCGGAAGTCCTTAAAGAACGACAGGTCCAACGTCTTGATGCCGGGGCCGACGTTGCTGAAGTTGCCCAGCTGCCCGAAGGTACCCTCAGCCGGGTTGACGAATGCGCTGGTATTGAACCACGCTTCCGGCGTGCGACCGCCTGAAGGAACGGCGTTGGGATCCGCGCCTGAAGCGATGTCGGGACGGACCGTGCCGCCACAGGAACACACTCCCTGGTTGGAAGAGATGCTCATGTGATTGCCGGTTGACAGCGTCAGAATGCCGTTCATCTGCCAACCGCCCGCGATGGCGTTGAGCCCCCGTCCCCAATCGGTTCCGAGCTTCTTGCCGGTGCCGATCGGCAGCTCCCACAGACCGCTCAGAACAAAGCGGTGCCGGACGTCGAAGCTGGCGTGCGAGTACTCCAGATACTGGTGTTCTTGGCGGTTGCCCGGTCCCTCGGAAAGAGGCGAACCGAGATCGGTCAGCGCGTGCCCCCAGGTATAGGAGGCCAGGAACTGCACGCCGTCGGAGAAGCGCTTGTCGAGCTTCGCGGTCATGGCGTGGTAGTTCGAGCGTCCATTGCTGTTGGTGAAGGTGATGCCGGTGTTGCCGACGACATCTCCGAAGAGTCGCCGAGGCCCTGCCGGAATGTTCGGTCTCGGGTCGAGAATCGGACGATTGCCTTGATAGTTGTCCGTCAGGCGCTGGCCCTTCGAGCCGATATAAGCCAGCTCGAATACCGAGTTCCAGCCGATATCGCGTTGGACGTTAACGTTCCACTTGTGGACCAACGGCCAGCGGCGGTTGGTGTACAACGAGCGAAAGCTGATCGGCGCCGGCCGCGTGAACGAATCTAGGGGGAAGCCGTCAACCATGTTCGGGATGGCCTGGTTCCGCTGCGAAGGCCGATCTTCAGTGAAGCGTACTTCCTGATTGAACGGGATGTTCTCACCGCGGTTCGGGTTGCCGCCCTCGTTCTCTTCCGCGCCGTAGAAGATGCCGTAGCCGGCACGGACGACCGTACCCGGCATGGCCTCATAGGCGAAGCCGATGCGAGGAGCGATGTTAGTCTTATCCCAACCGATCAAGTGCGTGGAGGCAATTCCGCGTTCCACATCGATCAGCGGGAAATCAGATCCCAGGTTCGGAGGCAACGGAGCGTCCGAGTCCTTGCCCTCCGGAATCACTAGAGTTGGATTGGCGTGGTCGATGCCAAACACGTCGAGGTGAGCCTGGCGGCCGAACTTCTCGCCGATCGGAGAGGTGATCTCGTAGCGAATGCCGTAGTTGATCGTCAGTTTCGAAGAGACCTTCCAGTCGTCTTGGCCATAGAACGAGTAGGCATCGCGGAACGACGAGATGAAGTTCTGGGTCGTGATACGCGTGGTTCCGCTGACCTGACCCAGCAGCCAAGCCGCCGCGCCGTCGCCCGTGTTGGCGAAGCCGATTTGGTCCGTGCGGTCGCGACGGAAGTCCATCCGGCCACGAGGCGAGGGAACCTGGAAGAACGGGAAGCCCACGGGGCGGTATTCAAAACCGAACTTGAAGGCGTGCTGGCCCTTGTTCCACGAAGTGTTGACGACGAAGTCCCACACGTTGTTGTACTCCTGCGTCGGCAGCCATTCCGAGCCGCCGAAGTTGGAGTAGTTCTGAGGGCTGATGCGCATCAGTCCGCCGTTGTTGACGGAGAACGGGTTGATGCCGCCGATGCCGAGGGCGGCAAAGGAGTCCGTGTCGGCGTTGTTCTGAACGCGCGTGGTGACGAGGCGCGAATAGGCGGCGCGCATCTCGGTGATGAACGTGGGACTCCAGATGCGGGTGTAGCTTAGCATCGCGTTGCGGCTCAGGTTCTCTTCGCCCGCGCCCAAGAATCCGCCGGCGTCGAGATCGCCGGGCAGAGGAGCTGACTGGAGCTTCTCTTCGTTGATCCAACTCACGCTGCCGAACAGCGAGTCGTTGTCGGTCTGGCGGTGGTCGATGCGGACGTCGAACTGTTTGACGTCGCGGGTCGAATCACGCTGAGTGAAGAAGTTGCTGCCGGGACGTCCGCCCTGCGCCGTGGCGTTCTGATTTTCGCCCGGGAACTGATCAAGCAGCTTTTTGCCGACTGGGTCGAACATGCTCTGCGGGATCATGTTGTTGGCGAACGGGTCGCGTACGTCTAGCATTCCGTTGACCTCGCGCTGCGAGAACGGGTTGTAGATCTGGCCGCCCCTGACGGTGTTGCCCAGTTCGTCGGTCCCGAGTACTTCGTCTGTTAGGATGCCGCTGAAGTCGCCGCTCGCCATGCCGGCCGAGGGAATCGTCAGCGTGCTGGCCAGGCTGCCGTCGGTGATGTCGGTGCCCTGGTAGTCGAAGAACCAGAAGGTACGATCCTTGATGATCGGGCCGCCGATGGCGATGCCGTACTGGTTTTGCCTGAACTCGCCTTTCTCCTGGTCATTACGGTTTGCTTCCCAGGTGTTGGCGTTGAAGCGGTCGTTCTGGAAGAACCAGAAGCCCGTGCCGTGGATACCGTTCGTGCCCGACTTGATCGTCACGTTGACCACGCCGCCGGCCGCACGGCCGTACTCGGCGTTGTAGCCGTTGGTGAGGATCTGCATCTCGCCGATCGCCTCGACCGAGGGGCCCACTACGTAAGCCGTCTGGTTGATGAAGTCGATGACGTTAACGTTGTTGTCCATGCCGTTGAGCAGGAAGTTGTTCTGGCCGTTCGAGCGAACCCCGTTAGCGCTGAATCCTCCGCCGGCCGCGTCGCGCGCGCCCGCCTCAGCCGGATAGACCCCAGGCACCGTTCGTGCCAAAAAGGCAAACCGTCGCTGGCCACCGAGCGGCAGTTCGCTGGTCTGGCGATTCTCGAGGGTTCCGCCCATCGCCGTCGTTTCGGTTTGCAGCGCCGGCGGCGTCGCGGTAACTTCGATCGTTTCGGTGACCGCGCCGATTTCGAGCGCGAAGTTGGCCTGGACGCGAGCCTGCGACTGCAGGGTCACGCCGTTTTGAACGCCTCGCTTAAAGCCATCGGCCTCAACCGAGATGGTATAGGTGCCGGGCTTGAGCAACGGCCGGATGAAGTTGCCGGTGGCGTCGCTCTCAACCACGTCCTGAATGCCTGTGGCGTCTTCAGTGATGGTGATCGCGGCGCCCGGAATCACAGCTCCCGTGGCATCGGTCACTACCCCCAATAATGTGCCCATGTCGCGTTGGGCGAACGCTGGTGCGACGAGCAATAGCCCGACGACCGCAAAATGCAGTAGTCGTGGCGCAAAATTGCGCATACTGTTTTTCCCCTTATCCAAGTTGCTTCTCGTTAACAGGGAAGCGGGCCCTTCGGGGCGCTCCGCTCCGTAAATGCTCTCCGAAGTATGTCAGAGTGCGGTGCGGCGGTCAATTTTCTTGGATTATCTATCTCTTTATTTTTCAAAGAGATAGATTCCATTATTGGAATCGCGACAGGACGCGAAATCCGAGTTCTTGTAGGGCCCCGATCCGTAGCCGCCCAACTGGCAGCCCGTTACGGGCGTAGGCCTCATCATCCCGTACTGCTATTTGGAGAAAAGCGAGCGACAGTGCTCACGCTCGCAGCTCGCCATGTGCCGAACCTCTCCCTACAAAGCCAGCGACCTAAGATAACCGATTTGCGGTCTTTTGCGATAGTTTCAGACTGTTAGAAACTTGTAGGAACTTACTGAAAAATAATGGCTTGTCGACCATCCTGACTGTCCGATCGAGGTCCCCCTTCGTCCGATCGATCCTCGGCAGAGTCCGCTCAGGCTGGCCGAATGCTATCCTTACCGGTTGTGGGTCGCGAAATCAACGCGGCGGCGGCGCGGGACCAGATCGAACGGCTCCTCCGGAGTCGAAGCCTCCGTCAGTCACAATCCTTACCCAAGCTCCTATCCTACTTAACGGAAAAGACGCTGGCGGGAGAGGCGAACGGGCTGAAAGAGTTTACGATCGCCGTTGAGGCTCTCGGCAAGCCTGACTCCTTCAATCCCCAAAACGACTCCTCCATTCGCGTTCAGATCGGACGTCTTCGGGCACGCTTGGCGGAGTACTTCGCGGACGAAGGCTCTCAGGATCCGGTCCGTGTCGTCTTGCCCCGAGGCAGCTTCGAGCTCCGTTTTGAAGAGGTCGAGGGACGCGCCCCTGGAAGCGCCGAGCTGGCCCACGCTTCTGCACGCTGGCGACTCGCGGCGATCACGGCGGGGGCTGTTTGCATCGTGTTCGTGGTCGTCGGCGCCTACCTCCTCGGCGGGCGCGGAGCGGAGCCAGGCCAGGTGGTCGCAATCGCACGTCCGGAGCTCGCCAGGCTTTGGGAGCCTTATCTCGACGACAGCCGTCCTACGTTGGTCGTTCTCGGCGTGCCTATGTTTCTATTGCTCGAGGGCAAGGATCGGGACTACGGTACCGCCACCAGCGTCCTGATGAATCCTGACCTGACGCGTTGGCCGATCGACGAACAGCTCCCGGACGTCGCGCAAGGGGCAGCGACCAAGATCCTCGACTCCTTCCACCCGCGGCCGCACTTCCACTACGTGGCGGTCGGCGAGTCGATGGCGGCTTCGCTCGTGGTCAAGAACCTTGCCGAGATCGGCGTAGACACTCGCATCGTCCGCAGCAACGCACTCTCGTGGGACGACTTGGGGAATCGTAACGTCGTCTTTATCGGCGCCCCTAAGTTCAACCCCCACCTCGACGTTGCCGACTTCACCCGCAACTTCCGTATCGGACCGCGCGCCATCCACAGTATCCACCCGCGGCCGGGCGAGCCTGAGTTGTTCGATCGATCGGGCCAGTGGCCCGAGCGTGAAGCCCCCGCACTGATCGGACGCTATGCCAACAATGCCGGCGGCTACGTCACGATCCTTGCTTCGAGCCATAGTCCCGGCACCTGGGCCGCTGCCGACTTTGCGACTGCGCCGAGTTACGTGCGCAGTCTGATCGGTGCTCTCGAGAGTGAGCACGGCAAGGTCCCTGAGCATTTTGAAGCCGTCGTTCAGGGCCGCTTCGAAGATGACCATCCCGTCTCGGTGGAGCTGCTCATCCACCGCCTCGTTGACGGAGTGCAGGTGAGCCGTCGAGGAGACGCCGCACGCTAGCCGCTGTTGCCGTCGCCGCACAGCGCCTGTTAGCTTCAGTCCATGGTCCGGTCGACGCTCCACGTCGCTCTCGCCCTCACGCTCGTCTTGCCTTCCGCCGTCATGTGCGCCGCGGAAGCGAAAGCGGCTGCCCTCCGCTTTGTCGACATCGCGGAGGAAATCGGAGTGGTCGCGCCGGTCACCTTTGGAAACTCTCAAAAGAACCTCTACATTCTGGAGACGACCGGAACCGGCGCCGCCGTCTTCGACTACGACTCCGACGGCGATAACGATATTTTCATCGCCAACGGAACGACGTTGGAGGACGAAAGGACAGACCGCTCAGAGCCCTCGTTTCTCTATCGCAATGACGGCACGGGGCGCTTCGAGAACGTCGCCGCCGAAGCCGGGCTGAAGCGAAGCGGCTGGGCGCAAGGAGTCTGCGTCGGCGACTACGACAACAACGGCGCCTCCGATCTGTTCGTCGCCTACTACGGTCCCGACGCGCTCCATCGCAACAGCGGCGACGGAACGTTCGTCGAAGCCGCCGCCAACGCCGGAGTCGTGGGCGGGCCGCAAGCCTGGAGCGCCGCCTGCGCCTTCCTGGACTACGACAAGGACGGCTATCTCGATCTTTTCGTCTCGAGCTACGTCGACTTCGATCTTGAACAGGCGCCGCTGCCCGGCTCAAGTCCCGAATGCAAGTGGAAGGGCGTCGACGTAATGTGTGGCCCGCGCGGTCTGCCGCGCGCTCTCAACCGCCTTTACCGCAATCGAGGCGATGGAACGTTCGAGGACGTCTCGCAGAAGGCAGGTGTGCTCGCGCCCGGAGGTCGCTACAACCTAGGCGTTGTCGCCGCCGACTTCAACAACGATTCCTGGACCGACGTCTATGTCGCCTGCGACATGACGCCGAGCCTGCTCTACCGCAATCGAGGCGATGGCACGTTCGAAGAGATCGGCTCCGAACTCGGCGTCGCCTTCAACGTCGACGGACAGCTCCAAGCCGGCATGGGCGTCGCCGTCGCCGACTACGACGGCAACGGCCTTCTCGACATCGCCAAAACGAATTTCTCAGGCGACTTGCCTTCGCTCTACCGCAACGAAGACGGCGAGTTCTTCGACGATGTAGCGCTCGCCGCCGGTTTGGGCGTCCGCCAACTGCTTGGCTGGGGCATCGTCTTTAGCGACTTCGACGAAGACGGTCTTCCGGACCTGATGATTGCCAACGGCCACGTCTATCCCGAGGTCGATGCGGCCTCGATCGGAGAGCAGTACCGACAACGCTCGCTGCTGTTTCGCAACCGAGGCGACGGGCGCTTCGAAGACGCGACCGAACGCGCCGGGCCGGCTCTCGCGATCAAACGGGCGGCACGCGGCGTCGCCTCGGGCGATTTCGACGGCGATGGCCGTCCCGAGCTAGTCGTCGTCAATCTCAACGGGCGGCCCTCTGTGCTCAGAAACGAAGGCCCGCGAGCAAACTGGATCTCGATCCGGCTCAGCGGAACAGAGTCAAACCACGACGCCGTGGGAACCCGCGTCGAGGTCGAAGCAGGAGGCCGCCGCCAAATCCAAGACGTCATGAGCGGCGGCAGCTTCTACTCGCATAACGCCATGGAACTCCATTTCGGCTTGGGCGAAGCCGAGACGATCGATCTCGTCGAAGTGCGCTGGCCGAGCGGTCAGCGGCAGCGCATCGAGAAGCTCCGCGCGAACCAACGCTACCTGCTGGTCGAAGGCTCCGAGCCCCGCCCTCGGTAAGGGCCCGAGCCCGTGTATCCTACAAGCTCGCCCTCAAGGAGAGCCTCATGCCCAAGCTCCAGAATAAAGTCGCCCTAGTCACCGGCGCCGGCCGCGGGATCGGCCGCGCCATCTCACTCGCGCTGGCCTCAGAGGGGGCCCGAGTCGCCTTGGCCGCGAGAACAACCTCGGAGCTCGGCGATGGCGCTAGAATGATTCGCGACGCGGGAGGCCAGGCCGTCGCCCTCGAAGCGGATCTGACCGATCGATCCGTTCCAGCGCGCCTGGTCGCCCAGGTCGAAGAGCACTTCGGGCCAGTCGAGATTCTGGTCAACAACGCCGGCCTAGGCAGCAGTTCGAACCCCAAGCCGGTAGTCGATTTCGACGACGACTTCTGGGACCTGAGCATCGCCGTCAACATGACCGCGCCGTATCTGCTGAGCAAAGCCGTCTTGCCCAAGATGATCGAGCGCCGCTGGGGCCGCATCATCACGACGGCCTCGATTAACTCGCGTCGGGCGTCTCTCCACGGCGCCGCCTACGCCGCCACAAAGCACGGCGTTCTGGGGTTGATGCGTACCGTCGCGACGGAGGTTGCCGCCGACGGGGTCACCGTCAACTGCATTTGCCCCGGCCCGGTAAAGACGCTGATGAACGACAAGCGTATGGAGTACGACGCCGCCCGCCTCGGCCGCAACTTCGACGAACACGACCGCCTGCAAACGCCGATCGGCGGCCGCTTGGTCCCCGACGACATTGCCCCGATGGCGGTCTATCTGGCAAGCGACGACGCTCGCATGATCACCGGCCAGGCCTACAATGTCTGCGGCGGACTGGTTATGTCGTAGCCGCCCGGCGCCGGGGTATCGCATTTTACCGTCGGATCGAGAGTCGCAATCTCCGTCCGCTTTATCGCCCATGTCCAGTCTCCAGAAGTTCTATCTGTTCTGGCTGCCGCCGTTGCTCGCTATCGGCCTATGCTTGTCCGCCGCGGCGCTGGCGTTTGCCCCGGATGAGCTGTTCCTAGAAAACCTGTTCCTCACCGATCGCGACGACTCCATCCACTACCTCAAGCCGGAGCAGATATCGGCCTTACGTCAGGCCTTCATGATTCTGGCGGGCGTTTGCGTAACCGCCGCCCTTCTTTTGGCAAGTCTGCGAAAGCCCGTGGCCGCCGCTCTTTCGGAGATTGTCGAAGATGCACGACGGTTCTTTGCGGAGCTCTCGCCGCTGTTTGACCCTCGGGAGCTTTCGGCTGGCCGAATCTTCGCTCTGATCTTGTTGATAGGTTTCATCGCGCGCGTCGTGATGCTAGATGGGCCGATGCGCTTTGATGAATCGGACACCTTCAACTACTTTGGGTCGCGAAACTTCTTCAGTCTCCTAACTGACTACACCGCGCCGAACAACCACCTTCTCCACACAGTCATGTTGCGAGTCAGCTATCTCGCGTTCGGGGATGCGCCGGCGGCCTTGCGGTTGCCCGCTTTCTTAGCCGGAATGGCGGTCATGCCGCTGACCTTCGTGGTCTCTAGGCGGCTCTTCGACCAGCCAACGGCTATGCTGGCGATGGCTTTGGCCGCCGCACATCCCGGCTTGATCGGATACTCATCAAACGCCCGCGGTTACACCGCCGTGGCCGTTTTCACCTTGATTGTTCTTCTGGCGGCCTCGTTCTTGTCCCGCCGGCCAAGCCCTTGCTCCTGGCTCACCTTCGTGACCGCCGGGGTTCTGGGAATGTTCACCATTCCGGTAATGATCTATCCGCTGGCGGCGGCTTCGATTTGGGCGTTGTGGGATGCAGCTGCCGAGCGAAGGCCACGCCTTACGCTCGAGATAGCGGTCGCTGCGCTGGCGATTGGGGTCTCGAGCGTGCTGCTCTACACTCCTGCCGCCGCACGCACTGGCGTCGAGGCGATTGTTGCAAACCGGTACGTGGCGCCGCTGCCATGGGCGGCGATGGCGGCCAAGCTCCCGCGGTTCACCGACGACATCTGGCAGCATTGGACCAATCACCTAGCCGCTCCCTTCGTTTGGGTACTTGCGATCTCAGCGATTGCGGCTTTTTGGTCGAGAGAGGCAGGGAGGTTGGCGCTCGCCACGATCCTTGGCGCCTTGGCGCTGATGGGGCTCCAACACGTCGTTCCTTACGCACGGGTATTCATGTACGCGGCCCCGATCGGTTGCATCGTGACCGCCGTTGGCTTCAGAGCGATCACGATTTGGCTAGAAAGTGTCACGAGTCTCCGAGCCCCGGCAACGCACCTCGCTTTGGCCGTAGCCCTGATGCTTGGAGCGAGCCAAACAGTCGGTTATGTTTGGTTTCCGACGGCGTCGGAGAGGTCTCGACGGCAGTATTACGCCATGGCGCGAGACACGGTGGAGCAGACTGAGGCCGACGAGGTCGTATTGGCGGCGATACCGCTGAGCGAACCGCTCCGCTATCTATTTCTGACGCACGGCAGGCCACGTAGCCAGGTGCTTGCTCCGGAGATCGTTTCCGGGGCTGTACCGCCGATCGACGACCGGGAATCTTTGCTGATCGTGCGACCGAAGGCTGACTTCGACGTAGAGACGACTCTCCCGGCCTTCAGGATCGATCTTCAGGATCCTGCGTTCCAGGGCTTCTCAACTCCGCTTCGCGTCCTGCAAACAGACAACTTCGAGGTTCTGCGGCTCCGCCAGGTTCCGGCAGGCGCCGATGGCTCCTCTCGGTAGCGATCCATCGCCGAGCCGGCATCCAAGTCGTCCGGTTGTTCGAACTAGGCGACGACCTCAGTCGCGGCCGGGCGCTGATCAATGGCTGGAGGCAATACCGAGCCCTGATCGACGACGGGAGGCATGGCGGGGACTGGATCGGCCACCGGCGCAGTCAGCCTCTCCGTGAGCAACCGGTAATGCATGCCGTAGGCAGCCCATCGAAGGCCGTAGGGCAGCTTCGTGGGATGTTGCAGCACCATCCGCCCAAAGTATTTCCAAAAAGCCCAGCGCCGCTGTCCGCGAACACCCTCGTGGTACAGAAGGCGGAATACGGCCAGGAACTCGCCTTCATTAAACAGCCGCCGAGGAGCCCTCACGCATTTCAGGCTCCCAAGGCAGCGGGCGTAGAATCCGTCCATGTCCGTGTAGACAGCCTTGAGAACCTTCTTGTACCCAGCCAATAGCTCGTGGGCCGTGAGGTTCTTTGGCACAAACGTCACATCGTGCCCGCTGGCTACCTTTCCCACGATCCGGCTCTCCTCCTTGAGCCGTTTTTCCAGCTTGGTCTCCGGCAGCGGTGAGAGCATAGCTATCGTCGGCGTGGGTAGCCGGATCTCTTGAATAAACTCGATCTGGCGATCAAAGATGTCGATCTTGTCGTTGTCGAATCCAAGAACGAAGCCGCCGAGGATAAGTATTTCGCCGACTTCCTGAATGCGGTGCAGCTTCTCGACCAAGGTTGAGCCGGGCCGCAGGTTGTGAAGCTTGTTCGTCTCGGCCAGACTCTCCTCGTTAGGCGATTCAATCCCGAGGAAAATCATCGAGAATCCGGCCGGCGCGAAGGCCCTGAGCAATGCGTCATTGCGCGGCTCGGCTAGGAGCACTGTCGCCTGGGTGAAGAACTCGAAGGGGTACCCCCGACTCTTCTGCCACTCGGTGAGCGCCTCCAGCAGCTCCTGCGCAGCAGCGGGCTTTCCAATGAAGTTGTCGTCGATGATGAACACTTGACCGCGCCAGCCCAGCGCGTACAGATCGTCGAGCTCTTCCAGGAAGACACTGACGTCGCGCGTGCGCATCTTGCGGCCGAACCTGGAGGTGATGTCGCAGAACTCGCAGTCGTGCGGACAGCCACGTGAGAACTGGATCGCCATGGAGCTGTAGTTGCTCAGCTCAAGGGCCGAGAAATCTGGATGGAAGAAGTCTTCGGGTTCCGGCCTCCTGCCCTCGTAGACCCGTTGCGCGACGCCTGCGAACAGATCGTCGAGGAACGGACCGAGCGTGTATTCGCTCTCGTTGATGAAAACGTGGTCCAGGTGTTCGTGGTCGGCGTCGGCGTAGGGCCCCCCGCCGATCGTCGTCTTGCCCAACGCTTTAGCCTGGCTGGCCACCATGTCGTAGGAGACGCACTGCGTCAACATGCCGCCGATGTACACGTCATCGGCCCACTCGAGATCCTCCCGGCGAAGCGGCTGGATGTTCATGTCGATCAGCCGTACGCGGTCCTGGCCATATCGCTCTCGAATAGGTCCAAGGATGCAGATCAGCCCCAGCGGCGGCATCATAGTCTTGGGAAAGCCGTGCCGATTCAGAGGCATCAGGAGGCGGTGCATCGGCCCGAAGTTCAAGTAGGAGTCCTCGGGGAACTCCGGGTATACCAGGAGGGCGCGACGCCCGACTCGGACGTTAGTCTCAGGGCGATCGTGCTGGGTCGTGTGCATGACCCCCGCCATTCTACTCTCAACGCGGACTGTTAGCTAGCGCTTGTGGTCCATCCCTGCCTCTGTTATCTGTTCCCAACCAGGTAAAGAGGGCGCTAACGCCCCCGACGCGGCCCGTTCCCAGGAAGAGTCCCGTTTCCCAGGGATTGCGGGCCCGCTTGAGAGCCCATGCGGTCATTCCTTGTGTCCAAACTGAGTGGATCTGGTTTTCAATTCCGCTAACCGTTTAATCGAAAACATCGGTTCGGGCGTCGCCATTTCGAGCACGCACTGCGCCGCATGTTCGCCTAAAGCTGGGCCCAGCTTGAAGCCATGGCCGGAGCCGCCGCCGACGAGCCAAACGTTTTCGGCCTCGGGATGACGATCGACAATCAAATGCCCGTCCGGGCTGTTCTCGTACTGGCAAACTCGTGCTTCAAGCAGCGGAGCCGCTCGTAGGGCGGGGAAACGGCGACCAAGGAATTCGCGGGCTCGTTCTAAGGAGTCCTGTGAGGGCGCACGATCTCCGTCGGTCGGGTCGAAATCCGGACCGCGCGTGTCGTCGGCAATCTTGACCCCACGTTGATCGATGTCGGGAAAACCGTAGAACATGCGCTCGCCGAAATCCCCCCAGACGGGGAGAGTGCCCGGTTCAAACGAACGGTCGCCGAAGGGAGCGCCGAAGTAGTAAACCTCCTGGCGTGTCGGACGGATGCTTCGGCCGATCAGATCCGGGAACAGACCGCCTATCCATGGTCCGCAGGCGAACACATACTGATCAGCAGAGAGATGGCCGCCGTCCGCCAGGTCCAATTGCCTGAGCGGTTTAGAGCCGATCGCACTCGGCTTGGCAGCTACCCGCTGGAACTCTCCTCCCTCCCGCTCAAACTGCTCGCAAACCTTCCGGCAGGCCTGACGAGCCTTTAGGTAGCCGGCTTCATGTTCGAAATATTGCGATTCCACGTCCTCGAAGTTGACCTGAGGAAACCGCCGCTCGGCATCCGATCGTTCAAGCTGATCGACTCGGAACCCGAGTTCTTTGACTATAGGAAGAGACTCTCTGAGGTAGGCGTCGTTCTCGCCGACCATCCAGAGCATGCCAGTTCGCCGGTACAGCGGCGTCTTCCAACTGTCCTGGCTCTCCTGCCACAGCTCGAAGGCTCTCTTGACCCATAGAGAGTAGATCCGATCTCGCCCGTACAGGCCGCGAATGACTCGGGACTCACCGCCCGAGCTCGATCGCGAGTTGCCTGGACCCCAGGCGTCCAACAGAGTCACTCGGGCGCCCATGCGCCGCAAGTGCAGCGCTGTCCAGCCGCCAAAGGCCCCAGCCCCGACGACGGCGACATGAGCGTTGCGAGCGGAGGATGGAGTCAGCTTTGGTTGTGGATTCACGCTAGGCGGCGTTGTGACGTCGCTGGCGTCCGGCGGGGAGAGCATCTTTCACATCGCCTCGGGCAGTTCGGCTACGCTCTTGAGCACGGCCCAGGCCGGCAGGTCGGCGAATGCCTCGCGCTTGGTGACGCCGGTCAGCACCGCCGCGAAACAGGTGTCGGCCCGGTGCGCTGCCTCGGCGTCAACTAAGCTGTCTCCTACGTAGAGCGTCTGTTCGCGCGCCGTTCTCATCCGGTCAACGGCGTGGAGCAGCCCTTCGGGATCGGGCTTGACGCGCACTACGTCGTCTCCACCGACGATTGTCTCGAAGTGCTTGTCCAAGCCTTCGCGACGAAGGACTTCTTCGATCCGAGCACGGTACTTGGTCGAGACGATGCCGAGTCGGAAGCCGCTGCCCGCGAGCCTATCGATCGCGGCCGGCGCCCAGTCGAATATTCGCGTGCCGGCGACCATGACGTGGTCCGAGCGGCGGCGCCAGTGGCGCCGGAACTCACTGGCGTGTTCGCGGCTTTCCTCGCCCGCGACGGCGACTAGTGATTCTTCGAGCGAAAGCCCGATGGTGCGGCGGATCGTTTGGGGCCCGGCCTCGGGCAGTCCTAACCCGCGCAGGCCCGTATTGAAGCAATCGATGATCGGCTCCGACGAATCGGCCAGAGTGTAGTCGAAGTCGAAGAGGATCGCGCGGAAAGGCGCTCCCATAAGGGTCTATTCTAGCGAACCAGATGTCGAGAACCTTGTCTCGATACGTATTCGGGTGCAATCAGGCGCTCTTGACAGCCGGCTGGCTCAAAACACCAAATGCTCGTGACTCTGGGACTTGAACCTCCTCGCCGTAGGAGACCCAAGCGAGTGATAAGTGAGATTAGGGCATACCACCTACTGTGAGAATTCCATGCCGGCGTTACGGTTGGGGTAAGTAGCCAGCTTGGAACGAGAATTCCTTCGGCGAGGCTTCGTTCGAATTGTCGGTCGGTTTAGCGCGGCGTTGGCCCTAAGGGTCTCGCGGCAATCGACTCATTCGATCAGGTGACAACCGATGCGTACTATCTTACTTCTCCTCTTTTCTGTTGCCGCGCTGTCTCCGGGCGCCAACGCGGCCACGATCTCCACAATCTTCGCCGCAAACAATGGGCAGGCTGGGAACATGTTCGACGTGACCAACCTGTCGGGCGCGGACATCACAATAACTGGAATCTTTGGAGTGAACCTCGCTTCCGGCGCCACGGGTGAAAACCTGGCTGTGTACTACCGTCCAGGCACTTACGTGGGGTTCGAATCGACCGCAGCGGGTTGGACGCTGCTGGGAACGGATACAGTGGATAGCCTGGGCATTAATGTCGCGACGCCGATTGACGTCGGTGCAATTTTTGGGATCGGGGCTGGACAGACATACGGTCTCTTTGTGACCACAACCGGCTCAACCTCACTCCGCTACACTAATGGAGCAAATACATACAGTGACGGGACTCTACAGATCACGACCGGCGTTGGGAAGGCCCTTCCCTTGTTCAACGGATCCACTTTCTCCCCTCGCACTTGGAATGGCTCCATTGACTACGCCGCCGCGTCAACTGCCCCAGAACCGTCGACTTGGATGCTGATGTTGGGCGGCTTGGCTGCGCTAGCGGCCATGCGTCGCCGACGTGAGTAGTGCTAGGACGCCCTCGGTCGCCCAAGACCCTTGTAACTATAGTCGAAGTCGAAGAGGATCGCGTGGAAAGGCGCTCCCACAAGAGCCTATTCTAGCGAGCGGGCAATCCCCGCCCGTGGATAGGGCGCTGTGACAGCGGCGACAATGCGGCGATTTTTCTTGCTCTGTGCGAAGACGATCAGACGGCTGTTCCCCTGCACGTTCGCGGGGATTGCCTCGATCTCACCCGTGATCTCGGCTAGATCCTTTTTCGAGCGCGCTTTGCCGAGCAGCGTGAGGCGCCGCGCCGCCGCCCAGTGGCGCAGCTTGCGGCCCCGATTCTCTCCGGAGGCGACGTCGCTTTCGACGCCGTCCGCGACAATCGCTGCGTAGACGTCCGCGGTTGACGTACCGGTACGGGTCAGATTGCGGATTTCGACACTGAGTCGGACCTTGCCCTGGGGAGTAGCCTCGGCTTGCAGGGCGATCTCGGCCTTGGGACGTTTCGCCGCTCGCGCGACGGCTTTTAGCAGCTTCTCTCGGTTGCTGCCCAGCCGCTCGGAGACGCCGTCGATCACCGCCTGCGGCGTGTAGACCCGTAGCGGCCAGTGCATGCTGTACCAACGCTGGCGCTTGGTGAAGGCAGGGTCGGAAAAGGGATCTTTCCAGCCGTGAGAGTCCCAGTAGTCGACGTGCTCTCCGATGACGAGAATCTCGACGCCCGGCAGCGGCTGCTCACGTGCAAGGCTTTCGAGTAGACGGTCCGCCGGCGGGCAGCTCGAACAGCCCTCAGAGGTGAACAATTCGACGAGGACGGGCGTCGGCTCAGGGCTGACCCGAGGCGGAGCGTCCGCCGCCGGCGACGAGGCCGCCAAGCCTATGGCAAACGCGATCAGGCAGAAACGCATCAGGATTCTCACTCTAGCAACTCAGCCTCATCTCCTATTCTTCTCGCCGATTGTTCCGACCGATGATAGTCTGAGAACAGAGACGAGTCATTGGGGGTAATCTTTCATGATCGTTCGCGCGCCTGAGCCGCTCCAGAACGTAGAGGAGTGGGACGACTACGTTAAGGATCGTTACCGGCCCGACCGCGCCGAGGACGAGTTTCGGGACTACAGCGGCGCGTCGGAGTCGATTCGCGAATTCTACCGGCTCAATCACGAACAACAGACCGTCGATTTGGTGCGCGCCAAGCATGCCGAACGGCTGCCTCCGCACGGCGAGTCGATCCCAATGTGGGAAGCTCTCGAGCGGCTCAATACGCTCGTCGACGCGTCGGATCCGGACACCGATCTGCCGCAGATCGCCCACGCCCTGCAAACCGCGGAGAAGATCCGCTCTGACGGCCATCCGGACTGGATGCAGCTTGTTGGGCTGATCCATGACGGGGGCAAGATGCTGTGCTTCTACGAAGAGCCGCAGTGGGCGGTGGTCGGCGATACCTTTCCAGTAGGCTGTGCGTTCTCGGACAAAACCGTCTTCTCCGAGTACTTCGCTGCGAATCCCGACGCTTCCGACCCACGCTACAACAGCGACCTTGGGATGTACGAGGAAGGCTGCGGTTTCGACAACGTTCTGATGAGCTGGGGGCACGACGAGTACATCTATCAAGTCGTCCGCGACTCGAAGATCCCCCCCGCCGGCCTCGCGATGTTGCGCTACCACTCGTTCTATCCCTGGCATCGAGAGGGAGCGTATGGCCGCTTAGCGAGCGAGCATGATCGGCTGATGTTGCCCGCGGTGCAGCGCTTCAACAACTATGACTTGTATTCGAAGAGCGATGGCGTTCCCGACGTTGGCGAGCTGCGGCCCTACTACGAGGGGCTGATCGCGAAGTACCTGCCAGCGAAGGTGAGGTGGTAGGAGGTACGCGGCCCGTCCGGGCCTTTCGACGGGCGCGCTATCCGTTATACTGAGAGCGAAGTAGAATCCCTTGGGGAGGAGCGAATATGATTCAACTCACAGATACCGCCCGTAACAAAGTTGTCGAGATCATGGGGCAACAAGATCCGAAGCCTCAGGGGCTGCGCGTCTCCGTCGTCGGCGGAGGCTGCTCGGGCTTCCAGTACTCGATGGCGTTCGAGAACCAAAAGATGCCGCTCGACAAGGTTTACAAGTTCGAAGACGGCCTTGAGGTATTCGTCGATCAGGCCAGCATGCTCTATCTCGACAACTGCCGGGTAGACTACGTGGAGTCGATGGAAGGCGCCGGGTTCAAGTTCGAGAACCCTAACGTTACTTCGACCTGCGGCTGCGGCAGCTCTTTCAGCGCCTAAGCGCGGCGAGGTTTCGAGCAATTCTCTCCAAGGCCGCCCGCTAGGGCGGCCTTGCTGCGTTCCGACGACCATGGGCGACTCGGCGAAATGGGACGAACGCTTCCGCGCCGGCTCGCACGCCGATGCTGCGCCGGACGAGCTGCTGGTGCGCTCGCAAGAATACTGGCCGCTGGAGGCTCCGCAATCAGGCGAGCCGCGGCGTGCGCTTGACGTTGCCTGCGGAGCTGGTCGACACACGCTGTATTTGGCGAAGCACGGCTTCCAGGTCAAGGCGATCGACTTCTCGGCTGTCGGATTGGAGTTGGTCGCAGGGGCCGCGAAGGAGCAAGGCTTAGACATCGAGACCGAGCTGAAGGATCTCGAGGCGCCGGGAGCTGACCTGGGCGAAGATCTCTACGATCTGGTCGCGGCCTTTTCGTTCCTGCACCGGCCGCTCTTCCCGGCCTTGTCACGTTGCCTAGCGCCAGGCGGACTGCTGGTGTACAAGACATACCTCGAAGCTGCCTGCGGGACCACGAGTGGACCGCGCAATCCCGCCTTTCGCCTGAAGGGCTTAGAGCTTGCGAAGGCTTTCCCGGAGCTGACATTGCTGCTCTATGAAGAGCGCGACGAGCCGGACTGGACCGCCGGGCTGGTCGCTTTCAAAGATCCCGGAAGAGTGAACAAAACGGATGGTTCCGGCGTCCGAAGAGTAGACTAGAGAATCATGCCGTTGGCGCGCACCACCGCCGTTTCCGCTGGAGAACAGCTCGAAAGTCTCGAATCCGCGCTGTCTTCGGTGATTCGCGGCAAGCCCGAGGCGATCCGCATGGCGGTGGTTTGCCTGCTCGCCCGCGGCCACCTGCTGATCGAGGACGTACCCGGCGTCGGCAAAACGACGCTGGCGCATACGCTCGCGCGAGCGCTCGATTGCACGTTTCGACGCATCCAGTTCACCTCCGATCTGCTGCCGAGCGATGTCGTCGGAGTGACGGTCTACAGCACAAGCAGTGAGGAGTTCGACTTTAAGCCAGGGCCGGTCTTCGCAAACGTTTTGCTGGCGGATGAGATCAACCGCACAACGCCCAAAACCCAGTCGGCTCTGCTCGAGGCGATGAACGAGGGGCAGGTTTCGATCGAAGGCCGCTCATACCCTCTGCCCGAGCCGTTCATGGTGATCGCGACACAGAATCCGATCGAGTATCACGGCACGTTTCCGCTGCCGGAGGCTCAGCTGGATCGCTTCTTGCTGCGGATCGAGATGGGCTATCCCGACGCCACGGCCGAGAGGGAGATCTTGGGCATGAACGGCAGCCGCCAGGGGCCGGAGACGCTTGAGCCGGCGCTTTCGGCGGTCGAGGTAATCGAGCTGCAAAAGGCGGCTCAAGAGGTGCGCGTCGAAGAGTCCGTTGTTGATTATCTGATGCGCGTCGTCGAGGCTACCCGCGAGCATGAACGGTTGGCGCTTGGGGTGAGCCCGCGCGGTTCGATGGCGCTTTATCGGGCGGCGCAAGCTCTGGCACTTGCCGAGGGTCTCGATTTTGTAACGCCCGACCACGTCAAGAGGCTTGCTGCGCACGTCTTCGCTCATCGCGTGATCGCCGACCGGCGCTCCGCCGGCGACGGTCGCGGGGCCGAGCGCGGGCGTCTCGTTGTCGAAGAGATTCTCAGCCAAGTCGAAGTTCCTCTCTAGCCCGCGTGATGACGTCGACTGAAGCGGCCGCGGCTGTCGCAAAGATCGAGCTCGAGCTCAAGCGCTACCAGCATCCGCTGCTTGAATTTTCCGCTCGCGAGCAAAACGGCCGCATCGAGCTCGTCATCGACCTCAAGGACAAGCCGCCCGAGATCCACACCTACTATCTGGAGATTCACCCGCGCGATCTTGAGAACAAGCAGTTCGGGTGGACACTCCAGCGCATGATCTTCGACGGCCTGCACGATTACTTCGTGGAGATGTTCGTCTACACGCCGCAGAGCACCGACAACCCGGATGCGCCGTATGAGAAGCCCTGACGGTGAACTGGAGGCGCTGCTGCGCGCCGAAATCGCCGAACAGGGGCCGATCTCGTTCAGACGCTTCATGGAGCAGGCGCTCTATCATCCCGAGCTGGGTTACTATCGCCGCGGCCGCGACCCATTCGGCGTCAGCGGAGATTTCTATACGAGCTCGCAATTGCAGCCGGTTTTCGGCCGTTTGATCGCGCGCTGGATCGGCGGGGTGCGCGAGGCGATGGGCAATCCGGGGGACTTTCGGGTGGTTGAGCTCGGCGCCGGACGCGGCGAGACAGCTCGGATTGTGGCCGCTGCGCTGCCGGGCGTGCAGGTATCGGCGATCGATCTCGGCTCGCCGTGGCCAGAAGAAGAAATCCGCGGCGTCGTCTTCTCGAACGAGCTCTTCGACGCCCTGCCGGTCCATGCCGTGGAGCGACGCGCCGGCGAACTTTTGGAACGCCTAGTCGGCTTCGAGCGAGACCGCTTCGATTGGACGGGGGCCAGACCGTGCTCGGCGGAGATCGCCCGCTACGTTGAGCGCTACGCCCCTGGCTTGGCCGAAGGCAGCTCGATCGAAGTCAATCTCGCCGCGCTCAAGAAGCTGGAGATGATCTCGGCGACTCTCGTCGAGGGTCGTGTGCTGACGATCGACTACGGCTACACGGCGAGGGAAATCGAATGCGGCCGCTTCGGCGACGGTTCGCTGATGAGCTATCGTCGCCATCAGGCTGATCCGGACGTACTGGCCGAACCGGGCGGTCGCGACATAACCGCGCACGTCAACTTCACAGCGTTGATCGAACGCGGCCGTGAGCTCGGCTTGGAGTCGGACGGGCTTGAGAGCCAAGCGCTGTTTCTCAGCAAGATCGGCGAGGCGGACGAATTCGCCTCGGCTCTGGCCTCGGACGAGGAGAGCGAGGCCTTCAAGCTGCGAATGCAGCTCAAGACGCTGCTGTTCGGGATGGGCGAAACGTTTCGCGTCTTGGTGCAGAGACACTGACCGCGGACTTGGGTCGATCTGTATACTCCAAGCAGATGGCTTTGGCGTCGGACCAATCGCTCAACGTGCTCGAAGGTCGCCGCTTCTCGTTCTTCCCGGCGATCCGCAGCGTCGAGCACAACGAGTGGACGTTGACGAACGAGACTTGGTCAGAGTTCTTGGCGCACAATGTTCACGGCGGCGAGGAGGTTTGGATTCCTCGCGGAATGCTGGGCGAGATCTCGAGCACCGACTCGCCGGTGCTGATCGTCGGTTTGCGGCGCGAGCTTGAATACAAGGCCGGATCAGTATTCCCGTACCGCAGCCAAGTTGTTCAGATGCCGTCCTCGTCGAAGGCGCGGGAAGCAGCCCAGCCGAGTACGGTGCGACCGTCGCCGCCGAGCCGGGCCTCGTCGACCGAGTCCCAAAGCCTCCAGTTGATCGGTCGCACTCTTCTGATTGGGCTTGCCGTTTGCCTGGTCTTCATCTTATTCGCGTTTGAGGGCGCACGGCGGCCGTTCACGGCGCTGTTTCGCGCAGACTCGTCGACCGCGGATCAGCGGTATCTGGCTCTGAGTCGTTCCGACCACTACCATGACGTGACAATCAAGCTCGGCCGGCCGGAACGCGAGCAGTGGCTGAGCAAGGAAGAAGCGGAGCTGCAGTTTCAGGCGTTGTGGTACCCGTCGCGGTCATACGTGGTGATCTTGATGGGCGGCACACGGAACGAGGTACGCTACTCCGGAACGCTGCACGACCCATCGCGCAAGGTTCTCGACTCGGCACGGCTGGCCGGAGGCGGCGACACGTCGTCGCTGATGAAGAACCTGCCGGAGTTCTAGAAGAGACGACAGGCCAGATATTCTTGCGGTCGCCTAGCGCTTAGCTCTTGCGCCCGCCCTGGGGCGACCAGCGTCGCGACGAAATCACTCCAGTGTTGAGCCCAAGCGTATTGAGGCCGCCGAAGAAGCGGGCGTGCTCAACTTTGACGCACTGATCCATCACGACCTCGAGCCCCGCTTCTCGTGCTCTTTGGGCGGCGTCCTCGTTGACTACGCCGAACTGCATCCATACGACCTTGGCGCCGATTGTAATGGCGTCCTCGACGATCGGCGGTACAGCGGCGGAGGGCCGGAAGATGTCGACGATCTCGACCGCTTCGGGAATGTCGCGCAACGACGGGTAACAGCGTTGGCCGAGGATTTCTTCGGCCCGCGGATTGACCGGAACTATCTTGTAGCCGCGTCGCAGCATATACAGCGCGGCAAAATAGCTCGGCCGGTTGGGATTCGTCGAGAGACCGACGACGGCGATGTTCGAGTAACGCGAGAGAATCTCAAGCCGCTCGGCCGCGGTCGTCGCGAAGGCCGTAGAAGCGACGGGCGAGCCGGCGCTCACGCCTCCATGCCGCAGGCTGCAAACGAGGCTTTGGGAGGGCGCGCTCATCTCTCGCAGGATTCGGCTCGGCTTGGCTCCTGCCGCGCCGATTGCTACTATCGTACTAAGCCCGCCGCGTCGTATTGAACGATGCCTTGCGCCTCCCTCCACGCCCGGCCGCAAGGTTCGAAAACAGATCTCCAGGGATAGTCATGTCTAGATTGTTTGCCGTCCTGTCATCCGTCGGACTTCGCGCGCTCATCCTGCTCGCCTTCCTACTGCCGGCTCAGGCCGAGACCGTATTCGTTTTCTACGAGGGGCGGACCGAGGCCGGCGTCTACGACTCCGCCACGCTCGAACTGCTCGCCGCGCCCGCCGCGCCTGAAGGGGCTTTCCGCGCCGTCGCCGTCGGCCCCGCTGGAGCGACGCAGGCGACAGAGTACCTTTTGGTGGGCCGCCGCGGCGTGGTAGCCCTCGACGCGCAGTTTGAACGAATCGCCGAGATCGCGCTGCCCTTTAACACCGAGGGACGGCCTGAGTCGGCGGCGATCTCGCCCGACGGACGTAGCTTGCTGATCGGCGCCGGCACGCGGCTGTATGTAGTTGACGTCGAGAGCCATCGCCTCACGACGACGCTGAACGTCAGCTTTCGGGTCGGCTCAATTGTCTCTCTCCCCGACGGCACGAGTGCTTGGGTTGTGTCGGCCAACGGACGCGTCGCACGCGCTCTCGACCTGACGGTGATGCGGCTCGCCGACCGCGCTTTGATACCGCCCAACGGCGCGTCGAGCTGGAGCGTATCGCCCAACGGCGCACGGATTTGGGCGGCCGGAACGGGAGGCCTGTTTGACCTATCCGGCAGCGAGCTCGCCGCGTTCGAGGGCGATCTCGACGCCTTGCTGACAAGCCTCGATTCTCCGCGGGGCCTGACCACGCTCAACGGAGGCAGCGCCGCGCCGAGCGACGACTTGGTTCGCCCGCTGCTGGTGACCGATTCGGGCCGGTTCTACTTTCAAAAGTCAGGACGAGTATTTGGTGGAACGCTCTTCACCCCGGGCGTCAACGACGAATACCGCGATCCGCGAGCGGGCCGCTCTTTCGGGTCCGAAGCGGCGGGCATTGCCGCGTCGCCAGACGGTTCGCAGCTTTGGGTCGTCTCGCGCGACGGCTCGCGACTGATTCGTTTCGAGGAGGGCCAAACGCGCACGGCAGCCCTGACGGCGTCGCCGAGCGGCGTTGACCTGGCGGCGCCGCGAGTGCGTCAGGCAGGCATGATCGAGCAGGTTAGCCCGAACAACCCGATCGTCGCCGGCGGTACGCGCTTTGAGCTCCGAGTGCGCGTTCTCGACGGCTCGGGCGTGCCCCAGCCCAATGTCGGAATCTTCGCCAGCAGCATCTTCCCCACCGCGCCCGAGGTCCAGTGTCTAGCAGGTTTGACCGGCTCGGACGGCGAGGCCGTAGTCGACTGCCTGTTGGGCGAGGTCACGGCCGAGCTATCGGTACAGATCGTGATCAGCACGGCCGACGGCCGCAGCGCTGCTGCCTATTCGGTGCGAGCGGTTTTGCCCACGGCCACGGAAGGGCTTTCCAGGATCAGCGACGAGTTTACCCGAGTGCAGAACCTGGGTACGGTCACGCTGATCGTCGAGGCAAGCCGGAAGCGTCTGCCGCTGGCGGGGGAGCCTCTCTCGATTACCACCGATCCCGTGGACCCGAGCCTGCTGGGTTGTCCGGCGGCGGCTGCAACCGGTCAGGACGGGCGCGCCGAGATCATCTGTGTCGCCGGGGAGGCTGCGGGCGCCAAGACCGTCAAGATCACCGTGACGGACAGCCGCGCTAATTCCGTTCTGTTTGAAGTGTCGGTGGACCCGCAGGCGAAAAAGGACAACGGACTGACCAAGGTGAGCGGCGACAATCAGGTCATCGTCGTCGGACAGACGACGCCGGTGCCGCTGGTTGTTTCGAACTTCTTCAAAGACGTGCCGCGCGTCGGCGCTCGCATGAGCTTGCAGTTGCCTCCCGACGTCAATGGTTTCGGACGGCCCGTCACCTGTGGTCCCGAAATCCTGATCAGCGACGAAGAGGGCCTGGCGCAGTTCACCTGCAAAGCCACCGGCACGCTTTTCGGAGGCTCGGGAAGCTCATCGACTACCACCGTCGGCGTAGTCGACGGAGACGTCTCCGCTGATCATCCCACGCCGCGCACTATGCAGGACCCGTTCCGAATCACAATCACCACCGGCGGGCTGGCGGTGTTCAGTCGCTTGGAGCTGCTTACCGACGAGAAGCCGGACCTTCCATCAAACGTGGCGCTGCGAGACGCGATCGTCGTCAGGGCCGCCTCGAGCGACGGAAGACCGGTACCGAACGTCGAGATCTTTTTCTTCGCCGATGATCCTGACATGATCTTCGATCCGCCCTCGACGATGACCGGCGTCGACGGTACGGCATCGACGACGGTGACCGCCGGTTGCACGAGCGGACTAATCTTCGTGGGCACCGAACCTGGCGAAAAGCTCATCGATCTGATCCCTAAGCTCGCCCCCGGAGACTTCGCTCAGCTCATCAAGACGCGCGGCGACGATCAGGTCGGCAGCCCGGGCCAACCCTTGAACCAGAACGCGCTAGTCGCGGAAGCCGCTGACGCCTGCGGCAACAGAATTTCAGGCATCCGAGCGGAGTGGGCGGTTCGGCCGGTGTTCGCGGCCAGGCTGCGGAATGTAGTCGGCGTCAGCGACTCTCTTGGAAAAGTTTCGGCTCTCGCCACGCTCGGCGACTACGGCGGGCCGCTGCAAGTCGAGGTCTCTTCCGCCGGCGTCTCGACTTCGTTCAATCTCAACGTGGCTCTTCCGGCGGATCAGCTTCTCATCCGCTCCGGCAACGGACAAGACGCGCAGCCGGGATCGTTCTTCCCGCAGCCTCTCGTCGTCGAGACGCGCGGCACGAGCGGATTCGGAGTCGGCGGCCTTCCAGTCGTGTTCAGCGTCCTGGAAGGCGCGGCGACGCTCGACAACGCCTCCATGCAGAGCGACAATCTCGGGCTTGCCAGCGCCCGTGTGCGACTCGCGTTCGGGGGCGGCCGGGTGCGCGTTCAGGCGGCGGCGATTGATCAGACTGTCGTCTTCACTCTCAACGCCGGAGGCGACAAGCCCTTGGCGCCGCTCGACGGTTTCGTAGGCGGAGCGAGCTTCCAGATTGGTTGGGCACCGGGCGGCATCAGCAGCATCTTCGGCCAGTTCCTGGCCGACAGCGAAGCATCGGCGACGGTCTCCCCGCTGCCGACCGAGCTGGCGGGCGTGCGAGTGTTGATAAACGGCGTTCCGGCGCCGCTGTTCTTTGTCAGCCCAGGGCAGATCAATCTGCAAGCGCCATTTGAGACGCCGCTGGGAATGACTACGGTTGTGATCGAGAACAACGGACGGCAAACGACCGTCAGCGGCGTGCCGATCGGCCGCGTAAATCCTGGGAACTTCGAGGGCGATTTAGAAGGTCAGCGCATTGCCATTGCGTTGCATGCCGATTTTCGGCCGGTGACCCCGAGCGATCCGGCCTTGCCCGACGAGGTGATTCTGCTCTACATCACCGGAGCCGGCCGCCTCACTCCGCCGGTGAGCACGAATCAGCCTGGTTCAACCTCACCGGTGTCAAACACGGTCTTGCCGCCGATGGTCACGATTGACGGCGTCGATCAACAGGAAATTGCGTCGGTGTATGCGCCGGGCTTTATTGGGCTCTATCAGATCAACGTCCGCATCGCGGCCAACACGCCAGCGGGGCTGCGTACGCTCGTCGTGACATACGATGGCGTCCCAGGCAAGGCAGTGCTGATCCCGATCGGGTAGGCGCGGTAGAGTTGCAGGACAGCGCAGCCCAGCGGGCATGTTCGTATTCTATTGTGGGCTCGGGCAACGCGCTCCGAGCTGGAGCCGTCCCTTGCGATAGGACTCGTAAATGATCCGACACCGCTCTCTTCACTTCGCGCTCGGAGCCTGCCTCCTTGCATTCTTCGCCGCTCCCGGCTTCGCCGCTTCCGAGGGTAACTCCGCGAGCGGGACCTACCGCGGCCGCGTCGTCACTGAACGCTTCCTCCATCGGCAAGCCCAATCGCGGCAGTCCGCCTCGGCGCTAAGCGCCGAAAGGAAGTCGCTGGTTCGCCCCGATGTGGGCGACATCGCGATCGTCGATACTTCGAACGGCGTCGTCCCCGATCCGAACTTTCTTGATCTACAAGGCCTCAGCTTGACCTTCACGCCCGCGCCGGGAGGCTTCTCCGTCGCATCCGCGCCGGTGAGCTTCGATGAAGCGGCGGGCGAGAACGGCGTGCCGCTGGCGCTCGGCGACGATGACGACGAGACGATTCGTACGCCGTTCGAGTTTCCTTTCTACGGCGAATCCTACGATCGTGTCTTCGTGTCCTCGGACGGCAATCTCACGTTCGGAAGACCAGACAGCGCCTCGGCAAGCCGCTCGTTGGCGAGAGCCGTCAGCGGACCGCCGCGCATCGCTCCGCTCTTCGCAGACCTCGATCCAAGCCGCACCGCCGCGGCCGTTCGGGTGTGGATGGGGGCCGATCGGGCTGTCGTCACCTGGGACGGCGTACCCCAGTTTCGATCCTTCGGAACCGGACCGCGCCAGAGCTTCCAGGCAGTGCTGCACGACGACGGGCGGATTGAGATGCACTACCGCACCGCCACGCTAAGCGAGTCGGTCGTAGGGGTGATGCCGGGCGGGGGGCTCGGCGAGGCCTTCCCGGCGGATTTTTCCGAGGGAACGGCCGGCCCGATCGAAGGCGCCTTGGCGGAGGTGTTTCAGATCCGCGCCGAACTGGACATTTTCGCTGTGGCACGACGTTTTTACTCCAGCCACGACGATGCCTACGATTTCTTGGTCGTCTTCAACGATCTCGGACTCTCCGCAGGGCCAGGCTCTTTCGCGTTCGAGGTTAACGTCCGCAACGAAATCTTGGGCATCGGCGATCTCCTCTCGCCCAGTCCCGTTTTCGACTTCGGGCCGGAGTTCGGCTCACCCTCGCGCCTAGCGAGCTTCGTCAACATGGGACCGCTGACCAACTACCCGGAAGATCCGGAAGCGAGAGTCCCTTTCATCGGCGAAAACACGACGCTCTCGGTGCTCGGCCAGGAGATTGGCCATCGCTGGCTTGCGTATGTCGACTTTCTGGATTCCGTGACTGGACGCGTCTCCGACCGTCTGCTTGGTCGCCAAGACGCGCACTGGAGCTTTTTCTTCAACTCAAACGCTTCGGTGGTAGAGGGCAACCGCATCGAGGACGGCGGCCCAGGCGCCTCGCCTCGTTTCACAACCAGCGAAGCAGTCGAGCGCTTCAGCGAGCTTGATCACTACATCATGGGGTTGCGCCCGGCAGAGACAGTGCCGCCCTCCTTCCTGGTTGAGAATCCGTCGGGCGGCGGATCGAGCTCATCGAGCCGTGCGCCGCAGGTCGGCGTGCGCTTCGACGGCGAACGCAAGAACATTACGATCGAGCAGATTCTGGGCGCCGAAGGGCCGCGTATCCCTGACGTGAGCGTATCCCAGAAGGAGTTCCGTTTCGCCTACGTGTTGCTTATTGATGACGACTCGGAAGAGCCGTCAAGGACCGCCGCGGGAAAGCTCGACGGGATCCGACTCGCCTGGGAACAATTCTTCGTTGAAGCTGTCGGCGGACGTGCGCGCGGCGACTCTGCCTTGGTGCGTCAACTGCGGCTCTCGGCTTGGCCCGCCGCCGGCGTCGTGGAGGGCGGCACAGGCTCGGCGCGCGTCGAAATCGCGACGCCGCTCGGCGAGGATCTCGATCTCGCGCTCACCTCCGACTCCGGCGCGCTTGCGATCCCGGCGAGCGTGACGATTCCAGCCGGGGAGCTCTTCGCGGACTTCGTTCTCACGGCGGCTTCGAGCGGCGTCGCCGTGCTCAGCGCCGAAGCGAGCCTGCCGGGCTTCGAGACCGGCTTTGCCCGAATTCAGGTGCTCGATGACCCGTCCGAGCTCAGCATCGACGTCGTCTCGGGACAGAATGCTTCGGCTGGGGCGGGCGAGATGCTGCCCGAGCCGCTGGTCTTCGTCGTGCGCGACGCCAATCGGTTGCCCTACTCCGGCGTGACCGTTGACTTCGCGTCGAGCGGCAATGGGACCCCGGACCCCGCGCAGATCGTCACCGATGCTTGGGGACGCGCTGCCGTGCTATGGACGTTGCCGAGTGCGCCCGGTGAAAGCAGGCTCACGGCGCGCCTCGCCTCGGCGCCCTCCGTAGCTGCGGAAGTCGTACTAGGAGCCTCGTCGGGACGTCCCGCGCTCTCGAGTGAAGGATTGGTCAACGCGGCGAGCTTTAACCTAGGACCCGCTGCAGCGCACGTCGCCGTCGCGCCTGGCTCGTTGCTCTCGGTTTTCGGTTCCAGCTTCGCGAGTCAAAGCATATTGGCCAATTCCCTCCCGCTGCCGCGCGAGTTGGCCGGCGTGCGCGTTTTGATCAACGGCGTGCCCGCTCCTTTGCTTTTCGTCTCGGCGACGCAGATCAACCTGCAAGTACCGTTTGAAGTCGGCGTCGGAGCGCTTACCGTGATCGTGGAGAACGCAACCGGATCGAGCGAGATAGTAGCGAGTGAGGCGGCCGCAACGCAGCCTGGCATATTCTTTGACGCCGGCGCCGGTTTCGGGGCGATTCGGCTTCCCGCCGACGGCGCCTTGGCCTGGGATCGCGCCGCTCGGCCGGGTGAGTTCCTCGAGGTTTTCGCCACGGGGCTCGGCGGCGTCTCTCCGGCCGGAATCACCGGCGAAGCCGCTTCTAACCTACTGCGGCCAACCGTCGCCGAGGTGAGCGTAACGATCGGCAATCGCGAACTCACGCCTACGTTCGCGGGACTGGCTCCTGGATTTGCCGGACTGTATCAGATCAACGTCCAGCTCCCGGCGGACCTCCCGGCGGGCAGCTACGAGCTAGTAGTGGTCGTCGATGGTCGCACGAGCAATCTGGTACGAATCGACGTTGCGCCCTAGGGCAGTGTCTCGTTTACCCTCAAAGAGAAACGCCCGGGGCCCCACGCGGGGCTCCGGGCGTCAGATTCCGACCCAGCGGTCGAGGACCAGCTCTCTACATGGAGACTTTGGTCAACTTGGCGACCGCGGCGTCGCCTTCGCCTTCGAGCATGCCGTCAACGGTTACTTTGTGGCCGACGTGCGCCTTGGCGAGGTCAGCACCGGCGGTAACCTTGTAGACTTTGCCGTCGGCGTTGACAAACGCAATGTCGCCGCCGCCCTTGACGCAATTCTGGGCGCATCCGGCATGGCCGTCGCTGGCGCCTTTACCGGCCTTCGCGCACTTCAGGTCCGAGAGGTACCCGGTGTACTCGCCGGCGAAGCTCAGGCCCGCCGTCATCATCATAATGCTCGCTAGTGCAAAGAAGCGTTTCATCGATATCCTCCGTTGTCTTTGGTCTTGCTATCGACGGACGCCGATATTTTGTCAGCGTAGCCGTCGCGCGATCAACTGTCAAGTCAGCCGAGATGGGGCTCGAGAATATTTACAAGCTCGCCGACCGCGTCGATGCTCTTCTTTAGCCCGGCTTGCTCGTCCGCGGCGAGCTCGAGTTGGTAGATCTGCTCGATGCCGCGCGCGCCGAGTTTGACGGGTACGCCCACGAAAAGGCCGTTGACGCCGTACTCGCCCTCCAGGTACGCAGCGCAGGGCAGCACCTTCTTCTTGTCCTTAAGGATCGACTCGACCATCTCGACGACGGCGGCGCCTGGGGCGTAGTAGGCGCTCCCGGTTTTGAGGTGCTTCACGATCTCGGCGCCGCCGTCCCGGGTGCGCTGCACGATCGCGTCGAGCGTTGCCTTGTCTAGAATGCTGCTGATTGGGATGCCCGCAACTGAGGTGTAGCGCGTCAGCGGCACCATCGTGTCGCCGTGGCCGCCGAGCACGAAGGCGTTGACGTTCTCGACCGAGACGTCGGCGGCTTCAGCTAGGAAGGTGCGGAAGCGCGCCGTGTCGAGCACGCCGGCCATGCCGATCACGCGGTTCTTCGAGAAGCCGCTGGTCTTGTAGGCCACCTGACACATCGCGTCGAGCGGATTCGAGACAACGATGAGGATAGCCTCGGGCGAGTGCTTGACGGCCTGAGAGACGCAACTCTTGACGATCTCGCAATTCTTGAGCAGCAGGTCGTCGCGGCTCATGCCGGGTTTGCGCGGGAAGCCGGCCGTCTGCACAATGATGTCTGAGTTGGCCGTGTCGGCGTAGTCGTTGGTGCCGACGATCTTTGAATCCGAGCCCTCGACGGGGCAGGCTTCGAGCATGTCGAGGGCTTTGCCCTGGGGCACGCCTTCGACTATGTCGATGATGGTGACGTCGGCGAGCTCTTTGTTCGCCAGCCCGAGCGCGACGCTTGCGCCGACGTTGCCGGCGCCGATGACGGTGACTTTCCTTCTCATTGCTTACTCCGTTGCTTGTTAGGCCATGTTGGCGATGATCGCGTCGGCGAAGCCGCTGGTGCCGACCTTCGTCGCGCCTTCCATTTGTCGGTGTAGGTCGTAGGTGACGGTCTTGTCGGCGATCGCCTTGGTGATACCACTCTCAATACGGTCGGCCGCTTCCTTCCAGCCCATGAAGCGTAACATCATCACCCCGGAGAGAATGACGCTCGACGGGTTGATCACATCCTTATCGGCGTACTTCGGTGCGGTGCCGTGGGTGGCCTCAAAGACGGCGTAGTCGTCGCCGACGTTGGCGCCGGGCGCCAGACCCAAACCGCCGACCTGCGCGGCGCAGGCATCCGAGATGTAGTCGCCGTTGAGGTTCGTCGTCGCGATCACATCGTATTCGGCCGGACGCAGCAGCAGTTGCTGGAACATCGCATCGGCGATGCGGTCCTTGACGACGATCTTTCCGGCCGGAGGATCGCCCGTGAGGTCGTTCTCAAGCACGCATCGGTCGCCGAACTCGTCCTTAGCAACCTCGTAGCCCCAGTCGCGGAAGGCGCCCTCGGTGAACTTCTGGATGTTGCCCTTATGAACCAGCGTGACGCTCTTGCGATCGTTGTCGATGGCGAAGCGAATCGCGGCGCGAACGAGCCGTTTCGACCCGGTGACGGAGATCGGCTTGATGCCGACGCCCGAATCGGGCAAGATCGCCCGGCCCATCTCGCCGTTGAGGAAGTCGATCACTTTCTTCGCATCGGCCGTGCCTTGCTCCCACTCGATGCCAGCGTAGACGTCCTCGGTGTTCTCGCGATAGATGACCACGTCGAGCGCGCCTGGGTCTTTAACGGGGGAAGGCACGCCGGGATACCAACGTACTGGTCGAATGCAACTGTAGAGCGTGAGAATCTGCCGCAACGCGACGTTGAGCGAGCGGATACCGCCCCCCACGGGAGTCGTTAGCGGGCCCTTGATCGCGATGTGGAACGCCTTGATCGCCTCAACGCTATCGTCGGGCAGCCAATTGTCGAATTTGTCGTGGGCTTTCTCGCCGGCGAAAATTTCGTACCAGACGATGCGGCGTTTGTCGCCGAAGGACTTTTCGACGGCGGCGTCGAATACGCGCTGCGCCGCCTTCCAGATATCGCGGCCGATGCCGTCGCCTTCGATGAATGGAATGATCGGATTATCAGGAACCAGGAAGCGGCCGCCCTCGGTGCGGACGGCTTCTCCTTCAGCCGGTACGGGAAGTCCATTGTAGGATTCAGGCATAGTTTCTCTCTTTTCGGCAGATAGGAGCGCTGGTCGATCGTCGCGTCGCCGAGAGACGGCGGGGTCGTTGTCGGGCTGCTCCGGGGAAGGAGGCGCGGAGGGTTCCGTCCCGACGCCGCACAACTTTAATTCTAGCCGTTTGTTCGGGATGGCGGCAACGCTTGCGGCGCCAAGCTTGCGGCTAGGCCGACTCAGCCGCTACGATCCGACTCAATGCCGAGGTCCTCTCTTGTCTTGATGCTTTGCGCTGTTTCGGCCTTCGCCGGCGACCTTACCGACCGCTTCGATCGCACCCTCGGACGAGTGCTCGACGGAGATGGGCCGCGCTATGACGCCGAGCTGCTGTTGGCAGATCTCGAGGACGACGGCTCGCGGCTCTTTGCCGACTTCACCGGCGATCTCTCAGGGCGATTCCTCGGCGCAACGGCTACGGCGGGCAGAGCTGATCCCCGGGCTGCGGCCAGGGCCGCGGAGTTGATCGAAGGCATCCTCTCACGTCAACGCGACGACGGTGGTTTCGGCCGTCGGCTCGACTACGACTCTGTTGAGCGCGAGCACATGGCGCAGTTGTGGGGACTGGGTCGGCTGCTGGTGGGGCTGGTCGAATTTGCTCAGGCGAACGGCGACGATCGCTCTCGGTCGGCGGCGATGAGGCTGGGCGACTACCTTGCCGGGCTCGGCCCGCGGTTGAATCGCCAGGACGTGCGCCAACGCGCCGACGGGAGCTGGCTTGCCCACGGATATGGCTGCTGGACGCAGAACATCGAGGGCCTCGCAGCGCTCGGACGCCTGAGCGGCGAGACGCGTTATCTCGACGCAGCTCGCGCCGTGGTGCCCTTCTCAGACGGATTCGAAGGCGAGCACAGCCATGGACGGCTTTCGACTTTGCGGGGGATACTGGCCTTGGCTGAGCTCAACGGCCACACCGCGCTGGTCGAGCGCGTCGAGAACGCTTGGGAGACCCTCGCCGCGTCAGGCCGAATTCGTCTCAGCGGCGCCGTTGCGGAATACCTGGAGCCGAATCCGACACGCGATGAAGGCTGCTCAAACGCCGATTGGCTACGCCTGAGCTTGGCGCTTTGGCGTCAAACCAAGGATCTGAGATACCTCGAAGCAGCGGAACGGAGCTACTTCAACGGCTTCTTGGCGAATCAGTTCCCCAAAGGAGACTTCGGGCATCGAAGTTTCGCCGAGCGAGGGCTTCGCGCCGGCGGCGTACGAGCTTGGTGGTGCTGCACGCTGCACGGGCTGCGCGCTTTTTCCGCGGTTTCGGCGGCCGCCTTCGACGCCGATGACGATGCGTTGAGCTACGTGCTGCCGGTCGACGGCGAAGGGGCCCGAGGCGGATTGCGGGTTCGCTCCGAGTCGACCCTCTCAACCGACGGCACGGTGCGTCTCATCGTGCTGGAGGCGCCGGCCGCAGCCGCGACGATTCGGGTGCGGCGGCCTCGGTGGGTCACCGCCGTCCGCGTCTCGCGCGAGGGGGAAGAAGTCGACGGGTTTGTCAGGGTTCGGCGTCGCTGGAAGACAAGCGACGAACTGCGCATCGAATACGAGCTCGCGGCCGGCGAAGTGCGCGACGGTCGAGGCGGCTTTGCGCTTACGTTGGGTCCGAGCCTGCTGGGCGTGGATCAGCTCACGACGCCTGCCTATTTCGGCCAGCCCTATGACCAGGTCCGCTTGCTAGCGCCGGCGACGGACACCGCCGGCCGCGTCGGTTTGAGCGCGGGTTTTAGCGTTGCCGCGTACCCGAGCCAACCCGGTCAAGCGAGGCTCACGGCCTGGGGCGACTCGGCGGGTGAGTTCCGCCGCGACTATCGTTTCTATCGGCCCGGCGAGGATCCTCCGCGAGCGTCGTTGTTGCAGCGGGTCCAACGGCGAACATGGTTTCCCTTCGCCGCGGGAGGGCTGCTCGGCGTCCTGCTCGGCGCGGGCGCAGTGCTGTTGTTGCGGCGTCGCTCTCGCCCTGCATGAGAAAGAACGAGGGCGGGCCTGGGGAACGAGCTCAGCGACTCTTGAAGCGAACGCCGGCAATGGCGAAGACGAACCAACTGATCGAGGCCGCCAGGAAAATCGTCTTGTAGTTCTCGACCGTCATCGAGCCCGCGAAGTGCTGGGCCGGTGCGATCAGGCAAACCGCCAACGAAGCCCAGGCCAATCCCCACAACGTTTTCTTCATCGCCTACTTCACCCCAGCCCTTCGCAGCAGCGTATAGAGCGCCAGTCCCGCCAAGTAGGCGACGACCGGCTTGTAGAAGAGATGCATCGGCAGCAGAAACGCTCCGGCGACAGCCACAACCCAGGTGATCGCCGCCGGTCGATTGAAGATGACGCCCGGCATGGCGCGCTCGGCCGGCTCGATCCCTATGCGTGGAAACAGAACATGCTCGGCGAAAACGACGGAGCCGATCGGCACCAGCGCCAACCCGTAGACCGCGACGTAGTCGAGCAGCCGCATGAAAATGATCGGAAAGCACGAGACGATCGTCGTGATCGCTCCGGCGATCAGCGTCACCCTCCAGCGCGGCCAGTTGCTCGACACGGCCTGAAAGGCCAAGCCAGCGCGGTAGAGCGTGGGGTTGGCGGTGGTCCACCCGGCGGCGAGTACGGCGAAGGCGCCCGCGATGCCGGCCGCCTCGAAGGCCATCAGCCCCGGGTTCATCTCACGCGCCACTGCGGCCATCATGATGCCCGAGCACATCCAAGCGAGCATGTGACCGGGAAACATTCCGAACGCGGAGAAGAATCCGTACTTCCAGTTCCGCGCATAGCGCAATGTCGCCATATCAGAGAGACCCATGTGGAAGGAGGCGTTGCAGACCCAGGAAAAGAAGACGATGTGCCAGAAGCCGTACTTTTCTTGGCCCTCGGTTGGAATGCCGGTCCAGATCTTCGTTTCGGCGATCTCCCAGAAATTGCTGAAATCCGAGGCGACGCCGAGGCGAGGCAGCATCGAGAGAGCTCCGGCGATGAAGACGACAAAGATCCACGGCGCGCAGATCTCAGCGAAGGTCGTAAGCTTCTCGAATCCGAGAATAGCGATCAGCGTCATCAGCGCGCCGATGCTGATTGTGATCAAGACCCAGCCCACGGAGTTGGGAAACACCGCATCGAGCTCGGGGCTGCGTACATTGAGGCTGAGGCCCACCGCCGTCGCCGCCACCGAGATCATCGCTCCCGCGATGCCGCAATAGAGCACCCCGTTGACGACGTTGTAGACCGCCATCAACCCCGGGCCGGCGACTTTGCGAACGTACCAGTAGACTGTCAGCCGCGTATCGACCGCGATCGGCGCGCAGAGCAACGCCCACGAGAGCACCGCCAAGGTATTGCCCAGCAGCAGCCCTAGGACGAGATCTTTCGCGCCGACGCCGTGGAGAACGAAGAACGCTCCGATGACGAACTCAGTCGCGGCGACATGCTCGCCGGCGAACAGCGCGGCGAACTTGGCGCCCGACTGCAGCTTTTCGTTGGAGACCGGCTCCCGATCAAACTCGTAGAGCTGATCCATCTGCTCGGCGAGTTGTTCGAAGCGGGAAGCCATGCGGAAGTCGAGACGGTATTGTGACGGCACGCGATGTGCGGCGTCAACCAAAGCTCGAGATCAGCGACGATTAAGAGAGGATGCGGCTTGAGAACGTGTGGCGCGGCGAAGGATTCTCGCGCTGGGTCGGTCGGCTGCTCTTCGCGGCGGGAGTTCTTTTTGTGCTGAGCTTTCTGGCGCGACAGATGGTATTCTTCCCGGCGCGCTATCCCGAGGGACTCTGGGACCTGCAATCGCGTTTCGTGGCCGAGGACGTATTCTTGACGGGCCCCGATGGCGTTAACATTCACGGCTGGCTGATACCGGCAGTTACGCCGGACCCCGGCGTAACCACGCTCTACTTGCACGGCAACGCGGGCAACCTAACGCATAGGGTCGATCACATCACACAGATCACGCGCGCCGGTTCGGAGCTGCTGATCGTCGACTATCGCGGCTACGGCAAGAGCGAAGGGGCTCCAAGCGAGGAGGGCCTATATCTCGACGCCGCTGCGGCTTACGACTGGCTTGCCGCACAAGGAAGGCGCACGATCATTCTCCATGGGGAATCTCTTGGGACGGTTCCGGCGGTCGAGCTCGCGACGCGCCGTGAGGCGGCGGCTCTGATCCTTGAGGCGCCGTTTCCGTCAGCCAAAGCCGTCGCTCAACAGGTGCTGCCGCTGCTCGGTCCATTGATCGTCTCAGGCTTCGAGACCGCCGCTAGGATTCCACATGTTGGTTGCCCGGTCTTTGTAATGCACGGCGATCGCGACGAGGTCATAGCCTATAAGCTCGGCAAGGAAGTCTTTGAGGCGGGTTTTCAGCCGAAAGAGATGTGGACCGTTGAAGGCGCGGGCCACAATGACATCGTCGCGGCTTCCGGCGAAGCCTACGGGTCGATGCTGAGGCGGATCTACGCCGACGCTTCGCGAGGAGCCGCACGCTAGTTCGCGGTCCAAGTTCCAACGAGCGTCCAGCCGGGGGCTTGGTTTCCGCCGTCGGCGGCCCTCAGCCAAGATTGCTTCAAGCCGCCTTGATTGAAGGTGATGTTCAGATTCAGCGTCAGGTTCTGGCCCGCGGCCGCAACCGAGGACGAGG